>Ga0265780_10000395_pt1 | contig 69527 bp, 63 predicted proteins | sample P1T30metagenome_FD_192432 | JGI IMG/M metagenome (GOLD analysis project Ga0265780, IMG submission 192432) | Plant litter microbial communities from East Loma Ridge, Irvine, California - P1 T30 | ecosystem: Environmental > Terrestrial > Plant litter > Unclassified | place: USA: California...
CGCTGCCGGTCTTCCTCACCATCATCACGATGCCGCTCACCTACTCGATCGCCAACGGCATCGGGGTGGGCTTCATCAGCTGGGTGATCGTCCGGGCGTTCTCCGGCAAGGCGCGCGAGATCAGCCCCCTGCTCTGGATCGTGTCGCTCGGCTTCCTGGTCTACTTCGTCCGCGGCCCGATCGAGGCCCTGGTCGGCTGAGCGGGTCGGCGGTACGGTGGGCGGCACGCGGCCGCGACGAGGCGACCGCCCCACCGAGGAGGCGCCCGTGCCCCGCATCACCCCCGTGCTCTGGTTCGACGGCGAGGCCGAGGCCGCCGCGACCTTCTACGTCTCGCTGTTCCCCGGCTCGAGCGTCACCGACGTCTCCCGGTACCCGGACGACTTCCCCGACCCGGCCCTCGCCGGCCAGGCGCTCGTGGTCGAGTTCGAGCTCGACGGCCAGGGCTTCCAGGGGCTGAACGGCGGGCCGGGGCACGCCCCCTCCGACGCGGTGTCGTTCTCCGTGCCGGTGGCCGACCAGCCGGAGCTCGACCGCGTCTGGGACGCCCTCGTGGCCGACGGCGGCGAGGAGGGCCGCTGCGGCTGGCTCACCGACCGCTGGGGCTTCTCCTGGCAGATCGTGCCCCGCGCCCTCGGCGAGACGCTCGGCGGCCCGGACCCCGAGGGGGCGGCCCGCGCCATGACGGCGATGCTCGGCATGGGCCGCCTGGTGGTCGACGACCTGCGGGCCGCGTACGCGGGCAGCTGACCCGACCCGCGCCTCCTCAGGTCCCCGGAGGGGTCACCAGTCGTGCACCGTCCCGTCGGCGAGGCGGTTGTACGGCAGGTACGCCTTCTCGTAGGGGTACTTCCCGGCCTCGTCGACGTCGAGCTCGACGCCGAGGCCCGGCTGCTCGCCCGGGTGCAGCATGCCGTCCTCGAAGGTGAACGACTGCCGGAAGACGCTGTCGGTGCGCGAGCCGTGCCGCATGTACTCCTGGATGCCGAAGTTGTGGATCGACAGGCCGAGGTGCATGGCCGCGGCCATGCCGACGGGCGAGATGTCGGTGGGACCGTGCATGCCCGAGCGGATCTGGTACTGCGCCGCGTACTCGAGCACGCGCTTGAGGTGCGTGATGCCGCCGGTGTGCGTGACGGCGCTCCGCACGTAGTCGATCAGCTGCTCGCGGATGATCTGCTGGTAGTCCCACACGGTGTTGAAGATCTCGCCGATCGCCAGCGGGGTGGTCGTGTGCTGACGCACGAGCCGGAGCGCCTCGGGGTTCTCGGCCGGCGTGACGTCCTCGAGCCAGAAGAGGTCGTAGGGCTCGAGGCTCTTGCCGAGGGTCGCGGCCTGGATGGGCGTCATGCGGTGGTGGCCGTCGTGCAGCAGGGGGATCTCGGGGCCGAACTCGGCGCGCACGGCCTCGAAGACGGTCGGCACGTGCCGCAGGTACGAGCGCGTGTCCCAGTCCTCCTCGGCCGGCAGGGCGCCGCGCTGGGCGGGCTCGTGGTCGTAGCGCACGCCCGCGTTGGCGTCGAAGGTGGCGTTCGAGGCGATGCCGTAGATCGACGTCAGGCCGGGCACCCCGGTCTGCACGCGGATCGCCCGGTAGCCCTGCTCCTGGTGCGCGCGCACGCTGTCGAAGAGCTCCGGCAGGTCCTTGCCGGAGGCGTGGCCGTACGCGAGCAGGCCGGTGCGGGAGGCGCCGCCGAGCAGCTGGTAGAGCGGCATGCCGGCGACCTTCGCCTTGATGTCCCAGAGCGCGACGTCGACGGCGGCGATCGCGGCCATGGTCACGGGCCCGCGACGCCAGTAGGCGCTGCGGTAGAGGAACTGCCAGGTGTCCTCGATGCGGGCGGGGTCGCGGCCGACGAGCAGCGGCACGACGTGCTCGGAGAGGTAGGCGACGACCGCGAGCTCCCGGCCGTTCAGGGTGGCGTCGCCGAGGCCGGTGACCCCGTCGTCGGTCGTGAGCTTGAGGGTCACGAAGTTGCGGTCGGGGCTGGTGACGATCACCTCGGCCTTGTCGATCTTCATGCGGGGCGACTCCTTCGTCGGCGGGCGTGGTGCCACCGAGTCTGTCAGGCCGCCCGGCCGGGCGTCAGCCCGCTCGGCCCTTCTGCGGCACGGGCGGCACGGGCGGGGTGGGCGAAGACGGCGGCGTGGGCGGTGCGGACACCCCGGGCGTCGCACCGCGGGCGGCGGCGTCGGCCTCCCGCGCGAGCAGGGTCGCCCCCGCCACCGCGGCCGGCATCACGAGCACGGCCCCGAACGGCACGAGGAACGAGAGCCAGGTGACGGTGCCGAAGCCCAGCGTGTGCGCCCGTCGGAGGCCGAGCGCGCGCCTCCGCTCGCGGAGGGTCCGGCCCCGGGCGTCGAACGCGAACCCGGTGAGCTCGACGGTGAGGAACCACCCGCCGGTCACCGCGGCCAGCACCGGCACGACCGTCTGCCCGACGACGGGCACGAAGCCCCCGGCGAAGAGGAGGAGACCGATCGAGGCCGTCGCGAGCAGCAACCGCAGCGAGTCGCCGACGCTCTTCGCGAGACCCCGCCAGAACCCGGCGCCCAGGTCGGCCGGCGCGTCGCCCTCGTGCCGCTCGACGTGGCGCCAGATCCGCTCGTAGAACGGGTCGCCGACCAGCAGGGTCACGGCGGTGAAGGTGAAGACGGCGAGCAGCACCGCGAGGGCCGCCACGGCGAGGCCGACGACGAGGCGGACGACCTGCGCCTGCCACGCGGGCCACGCCTCGGCGAACGGGGTGAGCGCCACGGCGACGTCGTCGGCGTAGCCGTTCACCAGCACGAGCAGCCCGACGAAGACGAGGCCGACGATCACCGCGGGGACGGCGCCCAGCAGCATGAGCCGGGGCGACGTGCCCCAGAGCCGCAGCCCGCGGCCGAGCAGGGCCGCCCCCGACGCGAACTCCCGCACGACCGACATGCGCCGAGCGTACCGGGGGCCCGGCAGGCCGGTCAGAGCACCTCGAGGGGCGTCGGGCCGGTCGGGGCGGGGAACGCCCGCTCGAGCTGCACGAACGCCTGGTCGTCGATGTCCACCTCGAGCGCGGCGGCGTTCTCCCGGGTGTGGGCGACGCTGCCGGCCTTGACGGCCACGCAGAGGTCGGGCGCGAGGCGCAGCACCCACGCGAGCGCGAGCTGGGCGGGCGTGACGCCCAGCTCGCCGGCGACCGACGCGACGACGGGGTGGTCGAGCAGCTCGCCGTGGTCGACGGGGGAGTAGGCCATCAGGGGCACGCCGTCGGCGCGCAGCCGGGGCAGGAGGTCGAACTCGGGCCCGCGGCGAGCAAGGTTGTACAGCACCTGGTCGGTCTGGGGGCCGGAGGCGCGGGCGCCGTCGTCGGCACCGGTCGCCCGGGCGAGGTCGTCGAGGTCGTCGACGTCGAAGTTGCTGACGCCCCAGCCGCCGATCGCGCCCTCCTCGACCAGCGCCTCCATCGCCTCCACCGTGTCCTCCAGGGGGTGCCCGCCGCGCCAGTGCAGCAGGTAGAGGTCGAGGCGGTCGGTGCCGAGGCGACGGAGGCTCGCGTGGCAGGCCTCGACCGTGCCCCGTCGGCTGGCGTGGCCCGGCAGCACCTTGCTCACCAGGAACACCTCGTCGCGCCGGCCGGCGATCGCCTCGCCGACGAGGGTCTCGGCCGCGCCGTCGCCGTACATCTCGGCCGTGTCGACGAGCGTGAGCCCGAGGTCGAGCCCCGTGCGGAGGGCCTCCACCTCGGCGTCGCGCCGACGGGGGTCGTCGCCGAGGTACCAGGTGCCCTGGCCGAGTGCGGGAGCCGTGCGGCCGTCGGGGAAGGCCACGGCGGGCGAGGAGGAGATCGTCACCCGACCAGTCTGCGCCGGGAACACGCGGGCCGGCCGCGCGGTTGGCCTTCCCCGTGCACACGACAGAACGACCCCAGCCCGCCACCGGGAGCGTCCCCCGGCCCCGCGCCTCCGACACCGTCCCGCGCGGCGACCGTCGCGGCTCGGCCGGGCTCGTCGTCTACGCCCTGACGCTGCTGGTGCTCGTCGCCAGCGGGTCGGCTCCCTCGCCGCTCTACCCGATCTACCAGGAGGAGTGGTCGCTCTCGCCGCTCGCGCTGACCGTCGTCTTCGCGGTCTACGTCGCCGGCCTCCTCGCCACCCTGCTCACGGCGGGGCGGCTCTCCGACCACGTCGGCCGGCGGCCCCTCGTGCTGGCCGGCCTCGCCGTGTCGGTCTCGGCGATGATCGTGTTCTCGGCGGCGACGGGCGACTTCGCCCTCGTGGTCGCCCGCGTGCTCCAGGGCCTGGCGATCGGGCTCGCGACCGGGGCGCTCGGCGCGGGCATGATCGACCACCAGCCCGCCTCGCGGCCCGCGCTCGCCGCCTTCCTCAACGGGGTGACGCCGCCGGTGGCGCTGACGGTGGGCGCGCTGACGAGCGGGCTCCTGGTCGAGTTCGGGCCGCTGCCCGAGAAGCTGGTCTTCCTCGTGCTCGCCGCCGCCATGGTCGCCTGCGGCGTCGCGGTGGCGTTCGTCCCCGAGCGGGTGCCCCGCGCCTCCGGGGCGCTCCGGTCGCTCGTGCCGACCCTGGCGGTGCCGGGGGAGGCGCGGCGCGTCTTCGTCGCCGTGGTGGGCTGCATGATCGCCAGCTGGGGTCTCGGCGGCATGTTCCTGGCCTTCGCCGGCACCGTCCTGCGCACCACCTTCGACGTCTCGAGCCCGGCGCTGACCGGGGCGGCGATCGCCGTCTTCACGGGGTCGGGCGCCCTGACCGGGCTCGCCATCCAGCGGGCCGACGCCCGTCGGGCCCTCGGCGTCGGCGTCGTGGCCCTCGTCGTCGGTCCCGTCGGCATCGTCGCGGCGCTGTGGACGGCGTCAGTGCCCCTCTTCGTCGCCGCGGCCGTGGTCGGCGGCGTCGGCTTCGGCGCGGGCTTCCAGGCCGCGCTCCGCCTCGTGCTGGCCGAGGCCCCGGCCGACGCGCGCGCGGGCGTGCTGTCGAGCGTCTACGTCGCGAGCTACCTGGCGTTCGGCGTGCCCAGCGTGCTGGCGGGCGTGTTCGTGCCGGTCGACGGGCTCGACGCGGTGCTGACGGCGTACGGGGCGTTCGTCGTGCTCGCGGCCCTCGTCGCCGCCGTGCTCCAGCGCGTCGCCCGCCGCGCGCGCCTCGCCGAGCTGCGGGCCGACGCCGTCGACGCCGAGCACCGACGGGCGGGCGACGTCCGCGACTGACCTTCTCCACAGGTCGCGGGGTGCCGTCCCTCCCCAGAGACGCTCCTCGGCCTCCGCTCCACGGACGGGGCGCGCGTCGCGGCGCCGGGCACCGGCGACGCGGCAGCCTCGTCGGCATGACCACCACCGAGAGAACCGTCCCCCCTCTTCCCGACCGCGACTCCGAGACCACGCTGGAGCAGTGGGCCGCGATCGTCTGCGACGAGCCCTGCGACGTCGACCTGCTCTACGTCGTGCTCGTCGACGTCGCGCGTCGCCCGTGCCAGAGCGTCATCCGGCTGCGGGGGCAGCCGCGGCTGCCCTACGGTCGCGACGTCGGCGTGCTGGAGCGCCTGCTCCGCGACCAGGCGGCCGCGTGCCGGGCTCGCGGCGTCGTGCTCGTCTGGCAGCGTGCCGTCGAGTCCGACCTCGACGACCTGGCCGTCTCGACCTGGGCCCGGGGCGTGGCCGACCGGCTCGCCCGGGGCGGTCTCCGCCTGCACGGCCAGGTGCACCGGTCGCCGTCGGGCTTCGTGCCCGCACGGCCCCTCCTCGGCGAGCTCGCGGAGCACGTGCTGCCCGACGGCGGGGAGGACCCGCGGGTCGACCCCCGGCCGGTCCTGATGCGCAACCCGCACCACTGACGCGCCACCGACGAGCTGGCGCGGCGCCGGGCGAGACGGTGCTGCCACGCAGGGGAGGCGCGGTCCGGCCTCGTGCCGGACCGCGCCTCCCGCGGGTGCCGCTCGTCGCGGCCGGAGCCTGCCTAGCGGGCTTCCCAGGTGCCGTGCAGCACCGCGCGCGCCAGCGTGTGGTCGCGGATGGTGAAGGCGAGCAGGGTGGGCGTCGCGCCCGGCTCGACGCCGGTCTGCGCCACGTCGAGGGCGTGCACCGCGACGAAGTAGCGGTGCGGTCCGTGGCCCTGGGGCGGGGCCGCGCCGAGGAAGCGCCGGAGGCCGGCGTCGTTCGGCAGCTGGTACGCGCCCTCGGGCAGGCCCGAGCCCTCGTCGTCGCCGGCGCCCGCGGGGAGCGACGTCGTCGAGGCGGGCAGGTCGGCCACGGCCCAGTGCCAGAACCCGGCGGCGGTCGGTGCGTCCGGGTCGTAGACCGTGACCGCGTAGCCCTTCGTCCCCTCGGGCGCGCCCGACCACGAGAGCTGGGGGCTGACGTCCTCGCCGCCGGCGCCGAAGATGCCGCTGACCTGGGGCGTCGACAGCTGCCCGCCGTCCACCAGGTCCGTGCTCGTCAGCTCGAACGACGGCACCTCCGAGATGCTGTCGTAGGGGTCGGTGCGGGGGTCGCTCATTCGTCTCCTCCTGCCGCGGCGTCGAGCCGCTGGATCTCGTCGGCCGACAGCTTGATCGTCGCCGCCGTGGCCGAGTCCATGATGGTCTGCGGGCGTCGCGACCCGGGGATGGGCACGACCAGCTCGCTCTTCGACAGCTCCCACGCGAGCGTCAGCACCTGGGGGCTGAGTCGCCGCGCGTTCGCGATCTCGGCGAACACGGCGTGCTTGCTGCCGAGCTCCGCGGCGTCGGTGATGCCGCCGAGCGGGCTCCACGGCAGGAAGGCGATGCCCATCTCGTCGCAGAGGGCCAGCTCGACCTCGCTCGACCGGAAGGCCGGCGAGTACTGGTTCTGCACCGACACGAGACGGCCGTCGAGCACGTCGTTCGCGAGGCGGATCTGGTCGACGTCGGCGTTCGAGATGCCGGCCATGCGGATCACGCCCTCGTCGAGCAGCTCGGCGAGCGCCCCGATCGAGTCGGCGTACGGCACCGCCGGGTCCGGGCGGTGGAACTGGTAGAGGCCGATCGTCTCGACTCCGAGCCGCGTCGCCGACGCACGCGCCGCCTCCTTGAGGTAGGCCGGGTCGCCGTTCTGGGCCCAGTCGCCGGCCTCGGGGCGCAGGTGGCCGCCCTTCGTCGCGACGAGCACGTCCGACGAGTCCCCGTGGAAGCTCGCGAGGGCCCGGGCCACGAGCGACTCGTTGTGGCCGACCTCGTGCGCGCCGGGCTGGTGGTAGGCGTCGGCGGTGTCGATCAGGGTGATGCCCTGCTCGAGGGCGGCGTGGATCGTCGCCACCGCCTGCTTCTCGTCGGGCCGCCCCTCGATCGACAGGGGCATCGCCCCGAGTCCGATCGCGCTGACGGTGACGTCTCCGATGGTCCGTGTCCTCATGCTGTTCTCCTGTTCACCACGCGTAGTCCTCGGGCGCCGTGCGGTGCCCGGGGAAGATCTCGTCGAGCCGCCCGAGGGCGTCCTCGTCGAGTCGGATGTCGACGGCCGCGACGGCCGACTCCAGCTGCTCCATCGTGCGCGGGCCCGTGATCGGCCCCGTGACGCCCGGCTGGTGCAGCAGCCACGCCAGGGCGAGCTCGCCCGGAGCGTGGCCGAGGTCCGCCGCGAGCGTCTCGTAGCGCTCGAGCTGCTCGCGGTGCTCCGCGACGTACTCGGCCGCGCGGCCCTCGAGACGGCGGACGCCCTCCTGCTCCTTGCGGATCACGCCGCCGAGCAGACCGCCGTTCAGGGGAGACCACGGGATCATGCCGAGTCCGTAGGCACGGGCGGCCGGCAGGGTCTCGCGCTCGACGTCGCGCACGATGAGGTTGTAGATCGACTGCTCGCTCACCAGGCCGGTGAAGTGCCGGGCCTTGGCCGCCTCCTGCGCCTGCGCGATGTGCCACCCCGCGAAGTTGCTGCTGCCGGCGTAGAGCACCTTGCCCTGCTGCACGGCGACCTCCATCGCCTGCCAGATCTCCTCCCAGGGCGTCTCCCGGTCGACGTGGTGGAACTGGTAGAGGTCGATGTGGTCGGTCTGCAGCCGCGTCAGGCTCTCGTCGAGCGCGCGGCGGATGGAGAGGGCGCTGAGCTTGCCCCCGTTCGGCCAGTCGCTCATGTCGCCGTAGAGCTTCGTGGCGAGCACCGTCTTCTCCCGACGGCCGCCGCCGCGGGCGAACCAGCGTCCGATGATCTGCTCGGTGACGCCCTCGCCCTTCTGCCAGCCGTAGACGTTCGCCGTGTCGAAGAAGTTGACGCCCAGCTCGTGGGCGCGGTCCATGATCGCGTGGGAGTCGTCCTCGGTGGTCTGCGGCCCGAAGTTCATCGTGCCGAGCACCGCCCGCGAGACGGACAGCCCGGTGCGTCCCAGATGTGTGTAGTCCATGCCTCCTGGCTACGCCCCCTGCCGGATGAGCGCTCACAGGTGGTCCCGGGGCACGCCGCGTCCAGGCCCTTGGCAGGAGGCGCGTCGGGGCCTGTCAGGCCGCGCCCCTAGTGTCGTCGCATGTCCCGCAGCAGCAGCCCCGCCCCCGTGCGCCCGGCCCTCGGCACCCGCCGTGCCCGGGCCCGCGCCGCCTACGGGCGGGCCCGCTCCCGCCTCGACGCCTGGCCGCGCCTCCGGGTCGCCTACAAGGTGCTCGTGGCGGTCGCCGGCGTGCTCGTCATCGCCCTGGGGCTCGTGCTCGTCCCGCTCCCCGGGCCGGGGTGGCTCATCGTCTTCCTGGGGGTCGCCGTGCTCGGCACCGAGTTCCCCGCGGCCCACCGGGTGACCCAGGCCGTGCGTCGGCTCGCCCGCCGGCTGCGGCTCCGGTGGCGGGCATGGCGCGTCGCCCGGTCGACCCGCACCGCGTGAGCCGCCTCGCCTGACCCGCACCGCCGGACGCGCCTCGCTCGGCCGGCCCGCTCACGGCCACGCACGACGGAGGGCCCCCTGCCGCGGCAGGGGGCCCTCCGTCGTGCCGGGGTCAGTGCGGAGCGACGTACGCGACGGGCTCCGGCAGCCCCGCGTGGGCGCGGATGCTGCGCGACAGGCGCTCGATGGCCTTCAGGGCGTCGACGACGTCGTCCGCCGTGACGGGGAAGGGCATCGAGTGGATGGTCTCCGACTCGACGGTCGCCGCCTCCGCGACGGCGCGCAGCTCCGTCTCGTCGTCGACCGACAGCCCGATCTCCGTGAGGGTGTTGGGCAGCCCCACCCGGGTGGTGAAGACGACGAACTCCTCGATCTCCCGACGCGACGCGCCCTCGAGCACGAGCTGCGTCATCGAGCCGACGTTGACCTTCTGGCCGTGGGTCAGCCCGTGGGTCTGCGGCGCCGCCGTCAGGCCGTTGTGGATCGCGTGCGCCGCCGCGAGCCCGCCCGACTCGAAGCCGAGCCCGCTGAGCAGGGTGTTCGCCTCGACGAGGTCCTCGAGCGCGGGGGTGACGACGTGGTCGCGCACGGCCTCGAGCGCCGAGAACGCGTTCTCGTGGATGATCTGCCACGACAGCTCCGCCAGCGCCACGCCGGTCTTCGTGGCGAGCCCGCCGGCCATCGTCGTGGCGTGGGCGCGCGAGGAGGCACGCGCCTCCAGCCACGTGGCCAGGGCGTCGCCGATGCCGGCGACGAGGAACTTCTCCGGCGCGTTCGCGACGAGCTGGGTGTCGACCAGCACGAGGTCCGGGTTGCGGGGGAAGAAGCGGTACTCCAGGAACTCGCCCTCCTCCGAGTAGACGACGGCGAGGGCCGACGTCGGGGCGTCGGTCGACGCCACCGTCGGCACGCTCACCCACCGGACGCCCGCGAGGTGCCCCGCGGCCTTCGCCGCGTCGATGGCGCTGCCGCCGCCGATGCCGACGACGACGTCGGCCCCGGTCGAGCGGATCGACTCGGCCAGGGCGTCGATGGCGGCGGGGGTCGCGAACCTGCCGAAGCCGACGCGCTCGACGCGCAGCTCGGAGTCCGCGAAGCTCGTGCCCACGGCCTCGCCGACGAGGCCCCAGACGACGTCGTCGGAGACGATCAGCGGCGACGAGCCGACGGGCGCCACGAACTCGCCGAGGCGGGTGATCGCGTCCTTCCCCTGGACGTAGCGGGCCGGGCTCATGACGGTGCGGACGGGTGCGGTCATCGTGGTTCCTCTCTCGATGCGGTCTCCTCCGACGGTACGCGGAGGCCCTGGACGGGCCGTCCGTGCCCCCGCTGGCCGCAGCGCCCTCCCGGCTCGCGGCCACCGGGGTCCCAGCGCGCTCCCGGTATCCTCGGCACGGTGACGCCCAGCCCCGCCTCCGCGACCCCCTACGAGGTCCTCGGCGTGCCGGCCACGGCCAGCGACGACGAGCTCCGCCGGGCGTACCGCAAGCTCGCCCGCGAGACCCACCCCGACCTCGGCGGCAGCGCCCCCGCCTTCCGGTCGCTCCAGCTCGCCTGGGAGCAGATCGGCACGCCGGAGGCGCGGGCCGCCTACGACCGGCGACGCACCGCCCCGAGCGGCAGCTCCCGCGTCCCGGGGTCGGCCCCCGACGACGGGACCCCGTTCAGCTGGGGCCCGCCGACCCACGCCCCGCGCACCGACTCCAAGCCCCGCGCCAGGGTCCACGGGCACCCCGGCGGGGCGAACCGCGAACGGTACCTCGACCTCATGCGCGAGTGGGTCGGGCGGGGCGTCCCCCTCGACGACCCCTACGACGAGGCCCTGGTGCGCTCCGCGCCTCCGGAGATCCGGCACGTCCTCGCCGACGCGCTCGCCGAGGAGGCGACCGTCGCCGTCGTCACGGGCCTCGGCCTCGGCTACACGATCTGGAGCGACGTCGACGCGGGCGACGAGGGCAAGCTCGACCACGTCGTGCTCGGTCCGACCGGGCTCTTCGCGGTGCAGTCGTCCGACTGGGGCAGCCCCGTCTCGGTCTCCCGCGGCGAGCTCGTCGGCAGCGGCGTGCCCGAGCACGAGCAGCCGGTGCGCGACCTCACGCGGCAGGCGCGGGCCGTGCGGAAGGCCACGCGCGTCTCGTTCTCGCACCAGCTGATCGTCGTCCCCGACGACGACTTCGCCACGGCGCTCGAGCAGGTCGGCCGGGGGAGGCGCGGGTCGACGTGGGTGCTCCGCCGCTCGCTCCTGCCGCACGTGCTGCGACACGGTCCCGAGCTCGGCGACCGGACGTCGATCACCGACGTGTTCGAGGTGCGCGAGCGGCTGCAGCAGACGATCCGCTTCGTCTGACGAGGGCGGCGGGTGCTGGTGGGGGCTGGTCCGGCATCGGGTTCCGGACCAGCCCCCTGCATCCCTTCGGAGCCCTCGCGGGATCGGATGGGAGCGCTCCGGGGCATCGTCCCGGCCCGGTGTGGCAAGCTCGGCGCGTGACCATCCACGGACCTGCCGACGGCTGGGTCGAGACCCCCGACGGGCGGCGCTTCTGGGGCCGTGCCGGCGCGGCCGGCCTCCTCGCCGTCGACGCCCACGACCGCGTCCTCCTCCAGCACCGCGTCGAGTGGAGCCACCACGGAGGCACGTGGGGGCTCCCGGGGGGCGCCCGCCAGTACGACGAGAGCGCGGTCGACGGGGCGCTCCGCGAGAGCGGCGAGGAGGCGGCGGTGCCCGCCGACGCGCTCCGCCTCGTGTCGGAGTCCGTGCTCGACCTGGGGATCTGGTCGTACACGACCGTCGTCGCCCGGGTCGTCCGGCCGTTCGAGGCCGTGATCTCCGACGCCGAGAGCCTGGAGCTCGCCTGGGTGCCCCGGTCCGAGGTCGCGGCGCTGCCCCTGCACCCGGGTCTCGCCTCCTCCTGGGCGGGGCTCGAGGCCCAGCTCGACCTCGACGTGCACCTCGTCGTCGACGCCGCGAACGTGGTCGGGTCGAGGCCCGACGGGTGGTGGCGCGACCGTGCGGGAGCCGCGACGCGCCTCCTCGAGGCCCTGTCGGCCGCCGCCGTCGCCGGCCTGCCCGCCGAGCTCGTGCTCGACGACGTCCCGGTCGGGGCGGGAGCGCCGACCACGTGGTGGCCGCGCGTCGTCGTCGTGCTCGAGGGGGAGGCGCGGGCCGCCTCCGACGTCGTCCCGCGTGTCGCACCTGCCCCCGCGCTCGACGTGGTCCGGGCCCCGGCCGACGGCGACGGCGCGGTCGTCGGCGCGGTCGAGCAGCTCTCGCCGGGCGTCGACGGCCGACGCGTGGTCGTCGTGACCGCCGACCGCGAGCTGGGCGAGCGCGTCCGGGCGCTCGGCGCCAGCGTGGTCGGGCCCGCCCGGCTCCTCGAGGCGCTCGACGCCGGCTCCTGACCGGTCGCCGGCCCGAGCACGACGAGGCCGCCGTCACCCCGGGGTGACGGCGGCCTGGTCGTGCTCGAACGGGGCGGGTCAGGCGGCCGGGCCGTCGCCGAGCTCGACCGTCGCGGTGTGCGACGCGCCGGCGGCGTCGGTCCAGGTCACGGAGACCTGGTCGCCCGGCTGGTGCGCCTTGACCGCGGTGGTCAGCGCCTCGGCGCTGGCGACCGGGGCCCCGTCGAACGCCGTGACGGTGTCGCCCGCCACGAGGCCGGCCTTCTCGGCGGCGCTGCCCGGGACGGCGCCCGCGATCGGCACGCCCGCCGTCGCGCCGGTGGCGCTGGTCGCGATCTGCGCCCCGAGGAACGCCGGCAGGCCGATGGTGATCGTCGAGCTCGCCTGGCCCGACTGGATCTGGCGCGCGATGTCGACGGCGTCCGCGATGGGGATCGCGTAGCCCGTGACGGGGGTGGCCCCCGAGGAGGCGGCGGTCACGATCCCGACGACGTCTCCCGACTCGTCGCGGAGCGGCCCGCCCGAGTCGCCCGAGACGACGTCGGACTGGACCTCGATGAGCCCGGAGAGCGACTCCGTGCCCGTGCCCGACTCGCTCTTGACCTGGATCGACTGGTCCGTGCCGAGCACCCTGCCCGTGGCCGTCACGAGGTCGCCCGTGCCCTGCGCGTTGCCGGTGGAGTGCACGGCGTCGCCGGCCGCCACGTCGTCGGAGGTGTCGAGCGAGACCGTGCCGAGGCCGCTGGCGTCCTGCAGCTGCAGCACGGCGACGTCGTTCGTGGCGTCGGTGCCCACGACGTCGGCGGTGTAGGCCTTGCCCGTGGTCTCGTCGGTGACGGTGATGCTCGTGGCGCCCTGCACGACGTGGTTGTTCGTCAGCACGACCCCGTTCGACGTGAGCACCATGCCGGTGCCGGCCGACTTGTACGACTCGTCGTAGTTCAGCGTCGACACGATGGTGACGACGCCGGCGGTCTCGTCGGCGGTGGCGGGCACGGCCGACGACTCGGTCGTCCCGGTGCCGCCCTGCTGCGAGCCCGGGGCCGTGCCCTGGCTCCCGCCACCGTCGGACGGCGACGTGCCGGATCGCGGGCCGAGCAGCTGCGGGGCGAGCTCGAGGGCCTGCTGCTGGCTGGCCGCGGAGGCGGCGGCGACGCCCGCGGTGTGCCCGACGACGTACGCGCCGGCTCCTGCGCCCCCGGCCACCAGGGCCACCGCGGCCGCGGCGCCGGTCAGCACCAGCCAGCGGCGGGTCACGCGACGCTCCGCCGGCCTGACGAAGGCGGGCGGCGCCTCCGTGGCGGAGACGTACCGGGCGTCCGAGGAGCCGGTGACGTGGGGGAGGGTGCGGGCCTCCCGGCCCTCTCCCTCGGCGCTCGTCGGGGCCGCGTCCTGCGGGGCGGTCGCGGGGACGGGCTCGGTGCCGGTGGTGTCGTCGCGCTCTCGGTCGTTCATGGTGGTGCCTCCTGTGGCGGTGGTGGTGACGTACGACCAAGGGAACGACGCCCAGCCAAGGAATCCCTATGACTGGTCGGAGAAGGAGGCGGGAGTCGCGTGTGCAGGAGCCCTGAGCCGGTCGGTCGTCGCGCGGCGCGGCGTCGGCTCCTGCGCTCGGGTGGCAATCTCGTTCCCGTCCCCACCCCGAGTTCCTATACGCTGGGACGCCGAAGGAGGTCCACGATGGCAGAGCCCGACAACAACGTCCCCGGCACGCACGACGGTGACGATGCGACCACCCGTGCTCACCAGGGCCACGTGCCCGACCCCGCGCGGTCGGGGGTCGACACCACCCTCAGCTTCAACGAGGAGTTCCAGGCGCAGCTCGCCGCCCTCGAGGGCGGCGTCTCGACCGACGAGCGCGAGGCCGTCACGGCCCTGCCCTCCGGTTCGGCGCTCCTCGTGGTCCGCCGCGGCCCCAACATCGGGGCACGCTTCCTGCTCGACTCCGACGTCACGGTCGCCGGGCGTCACCCCGACGCCGGGATCTTCCTCGACGACGTCACGGTCAGCCGCAAGCACGCCGAGTTCCGCCGGTCCGGCAGCACGTTCACCGTGCGCGACCTCGGCTCGCTGAACGGCACGTACTTCGACGGCACGCGCATCGACGAGGCCCTCCTCAGCGACGGCGCCGAGGTGCAGGTGGGCAAGTTCCGGCTGACGTTCTACGCCTCCCGCGTCGACCTCGCCAAGCTGGCGATCGGCTAGTGCCCCGGTCCGCCGCCGCCCGGTCTGCCCAGACCGGGTCGGCCGACCTGCTGACGATCGGCCAGGTGCTCGCACGGCTCAAGCCGGAGTTCCCCGACCTCAGCAACAGCAAGCTCCGCTTCCTGGAGGAGCGTCAGCTGGTCACCCCCGTCCGCACGCCGTCGGGCTACCGCAAGTTCTCGTCGTCCGACGTCGAGCGCCTCCGCTTCATCCTCGGGCTGCAGCGCGACCACTACCTGCCGCTGAAGGTCATCCGTCAGCACCTCGACGACCTCGACGCCGGTCGCCCGACCGCCCTGCCGTCCGGCTCGGCGCCGGTGTCGATCGTCTCCCACCCCCGCCGACTGTCGCGAGACGAGCTGCTGGCGCGCACCGGGGCGTCGTCGGCGCTCCTCGACGACGCGATCAGCGCCTCCCTCGTCGCTCCCTCCGACGTCTACGGCGAGGAGGTCGTCACCATGCTGACGGCCCTCGTCGAGCTGACCCGGTCGGGCATCGAGCCGCGGCACCTGCGGGGCGTCCGGGCCGCGGTCGACCGTGACCTCGGCCTCATCGAGAACGCCCTCTCGTCGGTCTCGCGGCGGCGCGACTCGGCGGGCCGGGCGCGTGTCGCCGAGCTCTCGCGCGAGCTCGCCGAGCAGCTCGACGTCGTGCGCGGGTCGCTGCTGCGCGCCGCCCTCGGCCGTCTCGACACGTAGACGTCGCCGCCCCGGAGGAATATCCTCGACACGCCGACTGCTCCGGGCGGATGTCTCCTCGTCGGAGCCTCCGTGTGGGTACCTTGGGTCTTGGTCAAACCATCAACCCGATGTTGAACGTTACGGGTTCGGACGAAGAACAGTGGAAGGCAGCTGCATGAGTGAGTCAGGGTCCCCCGAGGAGTCCCGCTACGAGCTGGGCCTCCTCTTCACCGACGGGATGCCCGAGCTCGACTCCGACAGCGGCTACCGCGGCACCGTCGCCGCCCGCGCCGCCGGCATCAGCTACCGCCAGCTCGACTACTGGGCCCGCACCGGCCTGGTCGAGCCGACCATCCGCGGGGCGGCGGGCTCCGGCTCGCAGCGTCTCTACGGCTTCCGCGACATCCTCGTGCTCAAGCTCGTCAAGCGCCTCCTCGACACCGGCATCTCCCTCCAGCAGATCCGCACGGCCGTCAACCAGCTGCGGGAGTCGGGCGTGAACGACCTGGCCCAGACCACCCTCATGAGCGACGGGGCGAGCGTCTACCTCTGCACCTCCGACGACGAGGTCATCGACCTCGTCAGCCGCGGCCAGGGCGTCTTCGGCATCGCCGTCGGCAAGGTGCTGCGCGAGGTCGAGACCAGCCTCGTCGAGCTCGACAGCACCCCGGCGGTCGACCCGGCCGACGAGCTCGCGGCTCGACGCGGCACCCGCGCCAGCTGAGCGACCTCCCACCACGACGACGGCCCCGGCCGGCTGCTCAGCAGCTGGCCGGGGCCGTCGTCGTCGCGGGGACGCGCCTCGGGTCGAGACCGCCTAGCGCGTGGGAGCCTCGGCGTAGTCGCCGATCTTGGCCGTCCGCATGATGCGCTCGAGCAGCTGGTCGAAGTTGCGGGCCATCTCCTGAGCGCTCTCGCCCGGCCAGGCGTGCAGGGGCTTCGCCGCTCCCTGCGCCTGCTGGAGGGAGGTGCGCTCCGGCAGCTGGGGGCTGAGCACGAGCGGGCCGAACATGTCGCGCAGCTCCTTGATGCGGAACTGGTGCTCGATGGACTGCACGCGCGCACGGTTCACGATGATGCCGAGGGGCTGGAGGCGCGGCGAGAGACCGCGACGGATCTCCTCGATGGCGCGCAGGGCGCGGTCCGCCGCGGCGACGCTGAACAGGCCCGGCTCCGTGACGACCGTGACGCGGTCCGAGGCCGCCCACGCGGTGCGCGTGAGGGCGTTGAGCGACGGAGCGCAGTCGATGAGGACGAGGTCGTAGTCGGCCTCGACGTTGGCCAGCGCCTCCTCGAGCTTCCAGATGTCGCGGATGGACGGGTGGGGGCCGTCGAAGTTGATCGCCGACGGGCTGCCGATCATGACGTCGATCTTGCCCTGGCGGCCCTTGGTCCAGCCGCTCGGGGCGATCGCCGCCCGGACCGTCTTCTCCTTGGGGGAGGCCAGGACGTCGGCGACGTTCAGGTGGCCGGCGACGGTGATGTCGAGCCCCGTCGAGACGTCGGACTGCGGGTCGAGGTCGACCACCAGGGTCCTGAGGCCCTTCGCGAAGGCCGCCGACGTGAGCCCGAGCGTCACGGTCGTCTTGCCGACACCGCCCTTGAGAGAACTGACGCTGAGTACATGCACGACCACGACGATACCGTCCCTGTCGACGAGATGCCTGCAAGGCGGGTCGATCCGTCGTCCTCCCGTCCGCGGACGTCCGGTGGGCAGGGCCGCAGGGGTCGTGGCGACCGACATCCGGCGCGGTGACGCGGGAGGGCGCGCCGACGTGGTGGAGTAGAGGCGTGACCGTTCGATCCATCCGCCTGTTCGGCGACCCCGTGCTCCGTTCCCCCTCCGACCCCGTCGCCGTCGGCGACCCGCGGCTCGACTCCCTCGTGGCCGACCTCCTCGACACCGTGCGCGAGCCCGGTCGGGCGGGCGTCGCCGCGCCGCAGATCGGCGTCGACCTCCGAGCATTCAGCTACAACGTCGACGGCGAGGTGGGGTACGTGCTGAACCCGGTCCTCGTCGAGGCCTCCGGCGAGAAGGAGCTCGTCGACGAGGGATGCCTCTCGGTCCCCGGGTTCTGGTTCCCCACGCCGCGCTGGTCGTACGCCCGGGTCGAGGGCGTCGACCTCGCCGGCGAGCCCGTCGTGCTGGAGGGCACCGGCCTCATGGCGCAGGCGCTGCAGCACGAGACCGACCACCTCGACGGCACGCTCTACGTGCTGACCCTCGAGCCCGAGACGAAGCGCGACGCCCTGCGCCAGATCCGGGCCAGCGACTGGTGGCGCAGCTGACCCGGAGCCCTCAGCGCGAGCGCCGGCCGGTCGTCGTCGTCGTCGGCTCCACCGTGCGCACCGACTCCGTGTTCGGGAAGACCGCGTAGAGGTCGGCGATCTCCTGGGCGAAGTGCTGCACGACGACGGCGCGCTTCACGCTCATCTTCGGCGTGAGGTGGCCGTCGGCCTCGGTCAGCTCGACGGGCAGCACCACGAACTTGCGGATCGACTCGGCCCGCGACACGGCGGCGTTCGCGGCGTCGACGGCGCGCTGGATCTCCGCGAGCACCTTCGGGTGCTGAGCGGCCTCCGCCAGCGGCATGTCGGCCGCCTCGCCGGCGTTGTTGAGCCACACCGGGAGCATCTCGGGGTCGAGGGTCACGAGCGCGGAGACGAACGGCTTCTGGTCGCCCACCACGACGACCTGGCCGACGAGCGGGTTCGCCCGGATCGGGTCCTCCAGGGCCGCGGGGGAGACGTTCTTGCCGCCCGCCGTGACGATGATCTCCTTCTTCCGGCCCGTGATCGTCAGGTAGCCGTCGGCGTCGAGCGACCCGAGGTCGCCGGTGCGGAACCAGCCGCCGTCCAGCACGGCGGCCGTCTCGGCCTCGTCGTGCCAGTACCCCGCGAAGACGTTCTCGCCCGAGACCAGGATCTCGCCGTCGTCGTCGATGCGGATCGACACCCCCGGGAGGGCCGGCCCCACCGTGCCGATCTTGAACTTGCCCACGAGGTTGACCGAGGCCGGCGCCGTCGTCTCCGTCAGCCCGTACCCCTCCAGCACCCGGATGTCGAGGCTGCGGAAGAAGTGGCCGAGGCGCGTGCCGAGCGGAGCCGACCCCGACACGGCGTAGCGGATGTTCCCGCCCATGGCCTTCTTCAGCTTGCTGTAGACGAGCCGGTCGAACAGGGCGAAGCGCAGCTTCAGCGCGAGGGGCACGGCTCCCTCGTCGAGCGCCTTCGAGTGCGCGATGGCGACGGCGACGGCGCGGCGGAAGATCGCGCCCTTGCCCCCGGCCTCGGCCTTCTGCTCCGCGGAGTTGTAGACCTTCTCGAAGACCCGGGGCACGGCCAGCAGGAACGTCGGCCGGAACGACGCGAGCGAGGGCAGCAGCTGCTTCGTGTCGGCCTGGTGCCCGACCTTGACGCCCGCGTGCACCGACAGCACCGCGATGAAGCGCGCGAAGACGTGCGCCGTCGTGACGAAGAGCAGGGTCGACGACCCCGGGGCCAGCACCTCGCTCATGGCGACCGCGGCGTTGCGGCTCGTCTCGACGAAGTTGGCGTGCGTGAGCATGCACCCCTTGGGGCGGCCGGTGGTGCCCGACGTGTAGATGATCGTCGCGACGTCCGAGGCGACGGCGAGCCGCCGCCTCCTCTCGATCTCGGCGTCCGGCACCGAGGTGCCCGACGCTGCGAGCTTGTCGAGGTCGCCCAGGTCGATCTGCCAGACGTGGCGGACGTCAGGGAGCTCCGGGTGCACCTCGTCGAACTTCGCGAAGTGGTCGGCCGTCTCGACGACCACGGCGACGGCGCCGGAGTCGCTGAGGTTCCAGTGCACCTGGCTCGGGGCGCTCGTCTCGTACACGGGCACGAGCATCGCGCCGGCGAACCAGGTGGCGAAGTCGACCAGGGTCCACTCGTAGCGGGTGCGGCACATCAGGCCGATGGTGTCGCCCGGCTCGATGCCGGCCGCGACGAGGCCCTTGGCGAGGGCCCTGACCTGCACGAGGAACTCGGCGGCGCTGACGTCACGCCAGCCGCCCGTCCCGTCGGGGAGGGCGAAGAGGGGGGAGTCGGGGCTCGCGGCGACCCGCTCGACCAGCAGGTCGGTCACGTTGGCCGACGGGTCGGCCTCGACGGCGAGGGGTGTGGTGTGTTCGTTCACGGCAGCTCCTTCGGTACCGAACGGTGGTGGCCACCTTAGCCGGACCGGCCCGTCCGGTGGTGCGACCGGGCGCGGGCGCGAGGCTAGACTCGCTGCTCGTGCAGGCAATCGGAATCGACATCGGTGGTACGAAGATCGCGGGTGGCGTCGTCACCGAGCTCGGCGAGATCGTCGCCGAGCAGCGGGTGCCGACCCCGGCGGGAGACTCCGCCGCCCTGGTCGACGCCGTGGTCGAGATGATCCAGGCCCTCCAGCAGCAGCACCCCGACGTCGTCGCCGCCGGCGTCGCGGCGCCCGGCTTCATCGACGCCTCGCAGTCGACCGTGTACTACACGCCCAACATCGCCTGGCGGAACGAGCCCCTCCGAGCTCGCCTGGCCGAGCGCCTCGACCTCCACATCACGATCGACAACGACGCCAACGCGGCCGGCTGGGCGGAGTTCCGCTTCGGCGCGGGCCGCCTCGCGAGCGACATGACGATGCTGACCATCGGCACCGGCGTCGGCGGCGCGGTCGTCGCGCAGGACCGCCTCATGCGGGGCGGCTTCGGCACCGGCGGCGAGCTCGGCCACATGCGCGTCGTGCCCGACGGCCTGCCCTGCGGCTGCGGGGCCCGTGGTTGCATCGAGCAGTACGGCTCGGGACGGGCCCTCCTGCGCATGGCCGGCGAGGTCGCCGACCAGGGCGGCATCGGAGCGGCCCTCGCCGAGCTGCGCACCCGCAAGGGCGAGCTCAGCGGCCACGACGTCAGCGACCTGCTCCAGGCCGGCGACCCCGGCGCCGTCGAGGCGCTCCGCCAGCTGGGCACCTGGCTCGGCCAGGCCGCCGCCTCCCTGAGCGCCATCCTCGACCCCCAGGTCTTCGTCTTCGGCGGCGGCGTGGCCCAGGCGGGCGAGCTGCTGCTCGCGCCGGTGCGGGCCGCGTACCTCGAGCACCTCCCCGCCCGGGGGTTCCACCCCGAGCCCGAGTTCGTCATCGCCGAGCTCGTGAACGACGCGGGCGTCGTCGGCGCGGCCGACCTCGCCCGGCTCCACGCGTCCAGCCGCTAGGCTCCGACCGCTCAGAGAAGAGAGGCCCGATGCTCTACTGGTTCCTGAAGACGTTCGTCGTGAGCCCGCTCGTGCTCACGGTCTTCCGCCCCTGGGTGCGGGGCGCCGAGAACGTCCCCGACGACGGCGCGGTCATCTTCGCCAGCAACCACCTGTCGTTCGTCGACTCGATCTTCCTGCCGCTCGCCCTCGACCGACGCATCTCCTTCCTGGCCAAGAGCGACTACTTCACCGGTCGTGGCGTGAAGGGCTGGGCCATGCGCCTGTTCTTCACCGCGACGGGCCAGCTCTCCATCGACCGGTCCGGCGGCAAGGCGTCGGAGGCGTCGCTCGCGACGGGCCTGGCGGTCCTGGGCCGGGGCGAGCAGCTCGGCATCTACCCCGAGGGCACCCGCAGCCCCGACGGCCGCCTGTACCGCGGCCGGACGGGCGTGGCGCGCATGATCCTCGAGGGTCACGTGCCCGTGGTCCCCGTCGCGATGATCGACACCGAGAAGGTCATGAAGACCGGCACCAAGATCCCGAAGATCCGGCGCGTGGGCGTCGTCTTCGGAGAGCCGCTCGACTTCAGCCGCTTCGAGGGGATGGAGGGCGACCGCTTCATCCTCCGCTCCATCACCGACGAGATCATGTACGAGCTCGCGGCGCTCAGCGGGCAGGAGTACGCCGACGTCTACGCCTCCTCGGTCAAGGAGAAGCGGGCCCCCCTTCCGCGATAGGCTCGACCGTCGGTGCCGTCTGGCTCCGACGCCGCACGAGACGCAAGGATGACCGTGGTCCAGTCGACTGATCCGTTCGCAGCCGTCGCCTCCGCCGAGGTGCTCGAGGGGCTCGACCACTGGCGCACGCTCCCCGTGAAGCAGCAGCCGAGCTGGCCCGACAGCGCCGCCGTGGAGGCCGCCTCGGCCGAGCTCGCGACGCTCCCGCCGCTCGTCTTCGCGGGCGAGGTCGACACGCTGCGCGAGCGGCTCGCCGCCGCGGCCGAGGGCAGGGCGTTCCTGCTGCAGGGCGGCGACTGCGCCGAGACCTTCGCCGGGGCCACCGCCGACCAGATCCGCGACCGCGTCAAGACCATCCTGCAGATGGCCGTCGTCCTCACCTACGGCGCCTCGATGCCCGTCATCAAGATGGGCCGCATGGCGGGGCAGTTCGCCAAGCCCCGCTCGAGCGACCACGAGACGCGCGACGGCGTGACCCTGCCGGCCTACCGCGGCGACATCGTCAACGGCTACGACTTCACGCCGGAGTCGCGACGGGCCGACCCCGCTCGTCTCGTGAAGGGCTACCACACCTCCGCGTCGACCATCAACCTGATCCGGGCCTTCACCCAGGGCGGCTTCGCCGACCTCCGCCAGGTGCACAGCTGGAACAAGGGCTTCGCCCGCAACCCCGCCAACGCGCAGTACGAGAACCTGGCCCGCGAGATCGACAAGGCCATCCGGTTCATGGAGGCCGCCGGGGCCGACTTCGACGAGCTCAAGCGCGTCGAGTTCTACACGAGCCACGAGGGCCTCCTCATGGACTACGAGCGGCCCATGACGCGCATCGACAGCCGGACGGGCACGCCCTACGTCCTGTCGTCGCACTTCGTCTGGATCGGCGAGCGCACCCGCGACCTCGACGGCGCGCACGTCGACTTCCTCTCCCGGGTCCGGAACCCCATCGGGGTCAAGCTCGGGCCGTCGACCACCCCCGACGACATGCTCCGCCTCATCGACAAGCTCGACCCCGAGCGCGAGCCCGGCCGCCTCACCTTCATCACGCGCATGGGGGCGGGCGCGATCCGCGACGCGCTCCCGCCGCTGCTGGAGGCCATCAAGGCCGCCGACGCGACGCCCCTCTGGGTCAGCGACCCCATGCACGGCAACGGCCTCACGACGCCGACGGGCTACAAGACCCGTCGCTTCGAGGAGATCATGGACGAGGTCAAGGGCTTCTTCGAGTCGCACCGCGCTGCGGGCACCCACCCCGGCGGCATCCACATCGAGCTGACCGGCGACGACGTGACGGAGTGCCTCGGCGGGTCCGAGCACATCGACGAGGCGACCCTGGCCACGCGTTACGAGTCGCTCTGCGACCCGCGCCTCAACCACATGCAGTCGCTCGAGCTGGCCTTCCTCGTCGCGGAGGAGCTGGCCGCGGACTGACCCGCGCCTCCGCGGGTTCCCCGCCTCCCGCACCACGACGACGAAGGGCCCGCGCTCACCGAGCGCGGGCCCTTCGTCGTCCGGCGACGCTACTGGTCGTACGCCAGACGGACGGTGTCACCGCGGAAGGCGGAGGCGCTCGGACCCGGCGTCGTCCCGGTCACCCGGACGAACGCCTTCCAGTCGAAGGCGCCGTCGACGGTGCAGAGGACGTTCGTGCACTCGTCGTAGGAGACCTTGAGACCGGCTTGCTGGAGCTGCTGGGTCGCGTCGTTGATGGTCTTCCCGGTCACGTCGGGGACGGTCACGGGAGAACGTCCCTTCGAGACCACGAGGTCGAAGGTGGCTCCCGGGACGACCGGGCCGTCCGCCTCGGGTGTGCTGGAGATGACGGCTCCCTCGGGGACCGTCTCGCTGAACTTCCGCTCGGACTCGACTCCGACCAGTCCGACCGCCTGCAGGGCGGCCTGGGCAGCGGCCACGTCCTGACCGCTCACGTCCGGGACCGGACCGAGCGAGACGGTCAGCGTCACGGGCTGCTGCTCGCCGTACTGCGCCACCGTGGAGAGGTCCACGGCAGCCCCGGAGGCATCGATGCCGGTGATGCCGAGAACCGTGCCCGCAGCCGCATCGTCGAACTGGCTCGAGCTGGGCTGCAGGGAGAAGCGCTCCAGGGCAGTCGTCGCCGCCTCCTGCGTCTGGCCGACGACGGCAGGCAGGTCGAGCTGCTGGGGCCCCTGCGAGACCACCAGCGAGATCGCCGTGTCACGGGACACCTTCTCGCCGGCGTCGGGGTCGGTGCCGATGACCTGTCCGGCCGGGACCGTGGGGGAGAAGTCGGGCACGGGGTCCGGCGCGACGGTGAAGCCGGCCCCCACGAGCTGGCTCGTCGCGGTCGCCGGGTCCTGGCCGGCGACGCTCGGCACCTCGACGCGAGCGCCGGGGCCCGTGCTGAACCACCAGGTGGCGCCTCCGGCGAGGAGGGCGAGCACGAGGACGACGGCCAGCCAGACGAACCCGCGACGGTGACGCCGTGCGGCGGCGGCGGAGAGCGCGTCCGCGTTCTCGACGGGCTCGGCCTGCACGGGGCCCGTGCGGTGCCGCGCGCGGGCCACGACCTGCGTCTCGCCCGTGGCGCCGTGGGGCAGCACGGTCGTGGCGGCGGCCGGGGCCAGGACCATGGTGCGCGCGACGGGCGGCGCCCCGGTCGGGTCGGCCAGCGCGCGCTGGACGTCGACGAGCTGGTCGAGGAGGGCGCGGGCGTCGCGGGGGCGGTGCTCCGGGTCGCGGGCCGTGGCCCACAGCACCAGCTCGTCGAGCTCGGCGGGCACGCGCGGGTTGACCAGGCCGGGGGCCGGGACGGTGTCGTTGGCGTGCTGGTACGCGATCTGCATGGGCTGGTCGCCCTTGTAGGGCTGCTCGCCCGTCAGCATCTCGTACAGCATGATGCCGAGCGCGTAGATGTCGCTGCGGGTGTCGGCGATGCCGCGGGTGACGAGCTCCGGCGAGAGGTACGCGATCGTGCCGAGCAGGGCGGCGCCCGTCGCGGTGTTCGCGGTGGCGGCGCGCGCGAGTCCGAAGTCGCCGATCTTGATGCGGCCGTCGTCGGCGAGGAGGACGTTCTCGGGCTTGAGGTCGCGGTGGACGATGCCGGCGCGGTGGGCGGCGGCGAGACCGGCCAGCACCGCCTCCAGGATGTCCATGGCCTGCTCGCTCGTGAGGACCTTGTGGTCCTGCAGCAGCTCGCGGAGCGTGATGCCCGGCAGGTACTCCATGACCAGGTAGGCGCTGTCGTCGTCCTGCCCCTGGTCGAAGACGTTGACGACGTTCGGGTGCGCGAGACGGGCCGCCGAACGGGCCTCCTGGATGAAGCGCTCCTTGAAGGAGGCGTCGTCGGCAAGGTGGCCGTGCATGATCTTGATCGCGACGCGGCGCTCGAGGCGCAGGTCGGTCGCGAGGTACACGGTGGCCATGCCCCCGCGGGCGATGCGTGAACGGACCTGGTACCGATCGTCGATGAGCCGGCCGATCATCGGGTCAGTCTGGTTCACGCTCACCCCGGAGATTCTACGGACTCCCGGGGCCCACCCGGGTCGGACTCACCGCGCGGTGGGACATCGACGGGCCGCCGTCTCGCGCTCGCTCGCCCGGCGGAGCTCCCCGCTAGCCGAGGGTCGCGAGCCAGGACTTCGCGGGAGCTTCCCACTTGGCGTAGGCCGTGGGGTACGCGGAGAGCTGGACGGCCTGCGCCGCGGCCGTCAGCGACATGCCCGACCAGCCGGAGATGTCGAGCAGGCCCCTGGTCTTGCCGGGGTTGGGGTTCGTCTTGCCGCCGAAGAACAGCTTGGTGGCGTGCACGGGGTCGGTCAGCTGGGCGACCGTGCCCCAGCCCGTGCTGGGTCGCTGCTGGTAGAGGCCCACCGAGTCGCGGTCGCCGTAGCCGATGTTGCGGAGGCTGGACTCCTGCGCCGCCGCGGCCAGGGCGATGACGATGGCCCGGTCGCCGACGCCGAGCTGGCGGCCGACGCTGATGATGGTGCGGGCGTTGCCGGCCTGCTCAGCCGTGAGCGACGTGCCGACGACGAGGGGCGTCGCCGAGGTCGCGACGACGGTGGTGACGGGAGCGGCCGCCGGAGCGGCGCCGGGGATGGTGAGCGTCGACCCTGCGTAGATCGTGCTGGTGAAGCTGAGGCCGTTGGCGGCGAGGAGGGCCTTGGTGCTGACGCCGGACCGCGACGCGATCCCGGCGATCGTGTCGCCCGAGCGGATGATGTACGACGAGCCGCCGGCGCTGGGGGCGGAGGCGCGGGGTGCGGCCGCGGGCGCCGGCGTCGCGGGCGTCGAGCTCGCCGCGGCACCGGTGGGCAGCGACAGCTTCTGGCCGGGGAAGATGATGCTCGACCACGAGAGCCCGTTCGCCTGCAGCAGCGCGCTCGTGCTGACGCCGTGCGCCTTCGCGATCGAGCTGACCGTGTCGCCCCGTGCGATCGTGTAGCTCGTGGGGGACGTCGCCGTGCGGCTGCTCGTCACGGGCGCGGCGGGGGCCGAGGCTCCCGCGACCAGGCTGAGGGTCTGTCCGGGGAAGATCGTGGACTTCCAGCTGAGGCCGTTGAGGGCGAGCACGGAGGCGGTGCTGAGCCCGAAGCGCCCGGCGATGCCGGCCACGGTGTCGCCGGCGCGCACGGCGTACGTCGACGGCGCCGCCGAGGTGGCGGCCGTCTGGACGACGGCCGGCTCGCTCGTCACGGGGGTCGTGCTGACCCGGGGGAGCGTCGGTCGCGGGCTGGCCTGCGGCTTCTTGACGGGCTGCGGCGCCTCGTCGACGGAGCCGATGGGCCCGGTCAGGCCGAGGCTGAGGGCCATCGAGCCGGCGAGCACGATGGGCATCGTGCTCAGCATCGACCGCGCGACGCGGCCGAGGGCGCGCCGGTCGTCGTCGACGACGAGGGCGGCGGGGCCGAACGCGCTGGTCGCGGCGGGGCCGTCGACGGGAGAGGAGCTGACGGCGCGGCGGCTGCCGGTCGGGGTGCTGTCGTTCATGGAGAGGTGATCCTCGGCTCGGGGCGACCGACACGTCCGCGTCCTGACGCGCAGGGACGTGTCTCGATCCGATCAAGGTGACACAGAAGCATGTGCGTGTCAATCAATGGGGCTGGAGTGACGGATGTGACTCGGGAGGCGCCTCCCGGGTCTCCCGACGGCGCCGGTCGTGGCATGGTTGACGGGTGACCGATCTCTCTCAGAAGCCCTGGTTCGCCGACGCCGAGTGGCTGACCGTCCCCGACCTCGTCGAGCTCCTCGGCGTGAGCGTCAGCCGGGTGCACCGCCTGGTCGAGGAGCACGTCCTCCTGGCCGTCCGGGTCGACGGCGTCACCAAGGTGCCGGCTGTCTTCGTCGTCGACGGCGAGCCGATGCACGAGCTCCGCGGCACGGCGACCGTCCTGGCCGACAACGGCTTCACCGCCGAGGAGGCCGTCGACTGGATGCTCTCGGACGAGCCGTCCCTCGGCACGAGTCCCGTCGCCGCTCTCCAGGCCGGTCGCAAGGCCGAGGTGCGACGGGTGGCGCAGAGCCTCCTCTGAGCACGTCGCGGCCCCTGATCAGGGGGCCGCATCGCCCCTGATCCCAGGAGGCTCAGCAGACGCGCGCCTCAGTAGTCGCGTCGCGTCACCGTGTCCGCCAGGCGCGACAGCTGCGACCGGGCCGACGGGGCCAGCTCGGCGCGCTCCAGCGCGTGCTTGGCGCGCTCCACCTGGTCGGTGATCGACTGCTCGACGGCGTCGACGGCCCCGCTCTCGCGGAGGGTCGCCTGCAGCACGCCGATCTGGTCGTCGTCGAGGTCGGGGTCGCCCAGCAGCTCGTCGAGGAGGCGCACGGCCGAGGGCGGGAGCTCGCGTCGGGCACGGGCGACGAGCACCGTGCGCTTGCCCTCGCGCAGGTCGTCGCCGGCGGGCTTGCCCGTCACGGCCGGGTCGCCGAAGACGCCCAGCATGTCGTCGCGCAGCTGGTAGGCGATGCCGAGGGGCAGCCCGAAGTGGCGGAGCGACTCGAGCGCCCTCTCGTCGCCGCCCGCCATGGCGGCCCCGACGGTGAGGGGAGCCTCGACGCTGTACTTGGCCGACTTGTAGACGATGACCCGCTGCGCGCGGGGGAGGAGCTCGGCGTCGGGCACGCTGCGCCAGGCGTTCTCCTCGAGGATGTCGAGGTACTGGCCGACGGTGACCTCGGTGCGCATGCGGTTGAACTCGCGACGCGCCGCGAGGGCTGCCGGCCGCGAGGCGAGGGCGTCGAACGCGGAGCTGATCTGCTCGTCGCTCCACGCGAGGAGGAGGTCGCCCATGAGCAGCGCCCCCGAGGTGCCGAACGCCCCGGCGTCGCCCAGCCACCCGCCGTCGCGGTGCAGGGCCTCGAAGCGACGGTGCGCGGCGGGCAGGCCTCGACGCGTGTCGGAGTTGTCCATGATGTCGTCGTGCACGAGCGCTGCCGCGTGGAAGAACTCCAGCCCCACGGAGGCGGTCAGCACGGCGTCGAGGGAGCGCTCGTCGACGGTCGTGCCGAGCGGGTCGGAGCCGAGGTCGAGCCCGGCGACGGACTGCCAGCCCCAGTAGCAGAACAGGGCCCGGAAGCGCTTGCCGCCGCGGAGCAGGTCCTGCGAGAAGAGCGCGAACGGGTCCAGGTCGGGAGCGATGCCGCGGAGGGCGGGTCGCTGCTTCTCGAGGAACGCATCGATGCGCTCTTGGACGACGTCCACTAACCGCGTACTCTCAGCCACGCTGCCTAGCCTAGCCACAGCACCCAGGCATACACTCGCACGTACTTACTCGCGTCGATCCCGAGGCCGAGGGGCCCGTGTTCGAAGGGAACAACAAGATGCCACTTTCCGAGCAGGAGCAGCGCCTCCTCGAAGAGATGGAGCGGAGCCTCTACAGCAACGACTCCGACTTCGTGGCGACCGTGGGCGGGCGCGGCCGGCCCAACTACACGATGGTCGTCGTCGGCGTGCTCGCCGCGCTCGTGGGCATCGCGGTGATCGTGACGGGCGTCATCCTCCGCACCCCGCCCCTCGGGCCGCTGGTCGGAGTGCTCGGGTTCGTGATCCTCGTCGCGGGGGCCCTCTTCGCGATCGCACCCCCGCGTCGCAAGGGCACGCCCGTCGCGGCGCCCACGACGTCGTCGCGACCGTCGACGAGCCGCGCTCCCCGAGGAGGCGGCAGCATGATGGACCGCTTCTCCGAGCGCTGGGACCGCCGTCAGGACGGCGACCGCCGCTAGGGCAGTCCCTCCTCACCGCCGCAGGGCGGACCACGACCTCAGGGGTCGGCCTCCGGGCCGGCCCCTTCGTCGTGCCCGGGCACGGTCTCGTCCTCCACTCCGCTCCCCGAGGGCGGTCCGACAGGTCCCCGGACCGCCTCCGGCGGCGATCCGCCGCGCCGTGCGCCGTCGTGCCCCCCACATCCCTCCACCCCCGTGTCCCCTGAACTGGAGCGGTCCACAGGGGTCGATCACCTCCTGTCGCCCTGTCGAGCGTTGCCTGGTGGAGTGTTGTGGAGTAAAGTGGAGGCACGTGCCACCGGGTGCGGGGCGAAGGGGGAGAGGGCATGTTCCTCGGCACCTATTCGCCCAAGCTCGACGAGAAGGGCCGCATCATCCTCCCCGCGAAGTTCCGTGACGAGTTGGCCGCCGGCCTCGTCATGACGCGCGGCCAGGAGCGGTGCGTGTACGTCTTCAGCCAGAGCGAGTTCGAGGACATGCATGCGCGCATCCGCCAGGCCCCGATCACGAGCAAGGAGGGCCGCGACTACATGCGCCTCTTCCTCTCCGGCGCCAGCGACGAGGTGCCCGACAAGCAGGGTCGCGTCACCATCCCGGCGCAGCTCCGCGACTACGCAGACCTCGGCCGCGAGCTCACCGTCATCGGGGCGGGCAACCGTGCCGAGATCTGGGCCACGGACGCCTGGAACGCCTACTACGAGGCCCAGGAAGCGGCTTTCGCCAACACCACGGAGGAGGTGATCCCCGGGCTCTTCTAGCTCCTCGGCCCTGACTCCCAGCCGTCCGCCCTGGCGCACCTTCCCCGGTGCCAGGTCGGGATGGATGGGGATCAGGGCCCGGGATCACGAGACCGACGTCGCCATGGCAGAACAGATCCACACCCCCGTGCTCCTCGAGCGCACCCTCGAGCTCCTCGGCCCCGCCCTCTCCCGTCCGGGAGCCGTGGTCGTGGACGCCACCCTCGGCATGGGCGGCCACAGCGAGGCCATGCTCCAGCGCTTCCCGGAGCTGACCGTGATCGGTCTCGACCGCGACACGGAGGCGCTGCAGATCGCCGGCGACCGCCTCCGGCCGTTCGGCGACCGGGCCCGGCTCGTCCACACGCGCTACGACGGCGTCGCGGACGCGCTCGACGGCCTCGGCATCGAGACGGTCGACGGGGTGCTCTTCGACCTCGGCGTCTCCTCCCTGCAGCTCGACCGCGTCGAGCGGGGCTTCTCGTACTCGAAGGACGCGCCGCTCGACATGCGCATGGACCCGACGGCTCCCGTCACGGCCGAGCGGATCCTCGCGGAGTACCCCGAGTCCGAGCTGCGCCGCATCTTCTACCAGTACGGCGAGGAGAAGCTGGCTCCGCGCTACGCCCGACGCATCGTCGAGCACCGTGCCGAGGCCCCCCTCGTCCGCAGCGGCGAGCTCGTCGATCTCCTCATCGCGGCCACGCCCATGGCGCTGCAGCGTGCCGGGCACCCGGCCAAGCGCGTCTTCCAGGCCCTCCGCATCGAGGTCAACGGCGAGCTCGCGTCGCTGGAGGCTGCCGTGCCCGCCGCCCTCGACCGCATCGGCGACGCGGGCCGCATCGTCGTGCTCGCGTACCAGTCCCTGGAGGACCGTTTCGTCAAGCGCGAGCTCGCGGCCCGCACCACCTCGACCGCCCCGCAGGGGCTGCCGGTCGAGCTGCCCGAGCACCGCCCGGAGTTCCGGCTCCTGGTGCGCGGCGCGGAGCTCGCCTCCGACGCCGAGATCGACCTCAACCCCCGTGCCCGTCCCGTGCGCCTCCGCGCCGCCGAGAGGATCAGGAGAGCAGCATGAGCACCGCGACCGCCGCCGTCAGCCCCGCCCCGCAGCGCAGCCGCGCGCCCCGACCCGCCCCGGTCGAGATCGTCACGACCCGTGCCCAGCGGCGTGCGCGACCGCGCATCGCCTACGCGCTGGTCGCGACGGCCGCCCTCTTCGTCCTGCTCCTCACGCAGCTGGCCATCAGCATCGCCCTCAGCGACGGCGCCTACACGATCTCCGACCTCCAGGCGGAGAAGACCGAGCTGACGCGCGACCAGCAGAAGTACTCCGAGCAGCTCGACGTGCTCTCCTCGCCGCAGAACCTCGCGAACAACGCGGAGCAGCTCGGCATGGTCCGCAACTCGAACCCCGTCTACCTCGATCCCGCCACGGGCGCGGTCCACGGCGACCCCGTCCCGGCCGACGGCACCGCCGACGGCACGGACAACCTCATCCCCAACACGCTCCTCGACGGCGTCCCCCTCGCGACGAAGGCCCCCGCTGCGGCGGCCGCCGGCACCCCGACCACCGACGCGGCCGCGGCCGGGGCCCCCGCCTCGTCCACGGCGACCGCCGGCACGACCCCGTCCACCGCGACGGCGGGCACCGACTCGGCCGCCGCGGGCGCGGCGGCACCGCAGAACGCGACCGGCTCGGTAGCGTCGGCCCCGAACCAGCTGGCGGCCCCCCAGACCCGCTAGCGGCGTGCCCGCGAGGGCGCGCCGGACGACGACAGCGGCGGGTGCACGACGCCCGTCCGCGGTGAGGAACCTCCGTGAACCCTGCTCCCCGCAGCACCGGGCCCCGTGGCCCGCGGGACGGCACCCGTCCCCGCAGCGACCTCCGCAGCCGGCGCCTCCGAGCGACCCTGGCGATGGCGGTCGTGATCGCCCTCGTCGGCGTGTTCGTCGTGCGGCTCGCCGACATCCAGATCGTCCAGGCCTCGGAGCTCAACGCGCAGTCCCAGAACAAGCGGGAGATCGAGCAGGTCACCTACGGCGACCGCGGCGACATCGTGGCGAGCGACGGCACCGTGCTGGCGGGCAGCGTGACGCGGTACAACATCACCGCGGCGCCGTCCTTCGCGAAGGACGTCACCGTCACGACCACGGCGGACGACGGCACGAAGACGAAGACCGACCTCACGGTCGACCAGGTGCTGGCGAAGGTCGCGGCCATCACCGGCGGCGACCCGGCCACCATGGAGAAGGCGCTGACGGTCGACCCCGCGGCGAACTTCGCGTACCTGGTCAAGGGCGTCGACGTCGACGCCTTCCGTGCCGTCCGCGACCTCAAGAACAGCGGAGTCGGGTGGCTGTACTACGAGCGCCAGTCGGCTCGTGCGTACCCCAACGGCTCGGTGGCGGGCAACCTCACGGGCTTCATCGGCACCGACGGGCCCCAGGCGGGCCTCGAGCTGACCGCCGACCAGTGCCTGGCCGGGGTCGACGGCCTGCAGACCTACGAGCGGGGCGCCGACGGCGTCCAGCTGCCGGGCAGCACGGTCACCACGCAGGAGGCGGTCGCCGGCGGCACGCTGAAGCTCACGATCGATCCCGACCTCCAGTACATGGCGCAGCAGGCCGTCGCCGAGCAGGCGCAGGCGATCGGCGCGAAGACCGCCACGGCCGTCGTGCAGGAGGTCAAGACGGGCAAGCTCCTCGCCGTCGCCGACTGGCCCGCCGTCGACCCCAACGACGTGAACCTCACGAAGGACGTCGGCGACCTCGGCTCGCGCGCGTTCACCGACTCCTACGAGCCCGGCTCGACCTTCAAGGCGATGACCGCCGCCATGCTCCTCGACTCGGGCAAGGCCACCCCCACGAGCCGTGCCACCGTGCCGTACTCGCGCACCTTCCCCTGGGGCGGCGAGATCCACGACGCCACGTTCCACCCCACCGAGCAGCTGACCCTCACGGGCGTGCTGCGCGACTCCTCGAACGTCGGCATCTCGCTGCTCGGCCAGAACCTCTCCGCCGAGCAGCGTCGTGACTACATGGTGAAGTTCGGCCTCAACGAGCCCTCCGGCGTGGGGTTCCTCGGCGAGCCGACCTCGGGGGTCCGTCCCGCGTCCAGCTGGGACCAGCAGACGAGCATCAACACGATGTTCGGCCAGGGCGTCCAGACGACCGCCGTGCACGTCGCGGGCATCTTCCAGACCCTCGGCAACCACGGCACGCGCCTGCCCGCCTCCCTCGTCGACAGCTGCACCGCTCCCGACGGGACGGTCTCGATGACGCCGAGCGCCGCACCGGTCCAGGCCGTCTCGGCGGCCGCCGCCGACTCGACGGTGAACATGATCGAGAAGGTCGTCAGCGACGGCGACCTCAAGGACGTCCTCACCATCCCGGGCTACCGGGTCGGGGCGAAGACCGGCACCGCCGAGGTCGCCAAGTCCGACGGCACGGGCTACGGCTCCGACCGCATCGTCTCGGTCGCCGGCCTCGCCCCTGCGGAGGACCCGCAGTACGTCGTCGTCGTGACCTTCACCAAGCCCAGTACCATCAAGACGTCGGCCGCTGCGGCTCCGACCTTCAACAAGATCATGTCCCAGGTCCTCGAGATGTACCGCGTGCCTCCGTCGACGGAGCCCGCACCGGTCATCCCCCAGACCTGGTGAGAGAAGAGGATTCTTTGAACGCCCGGATCCCCCCGGTCCTCCGACCGGAACATCCGTCCGCGAGGTCGCTCGGCCAGCTGGTCAGCGAGTTCGGACTCGAGCACGAGGGCTCCCTCGACGGCATCGAGGTCACGGGAGTGACGCTGAGCACGGGAGACCTCCACCCCGGCGACCTCTACGTCGGCGTGCCCGGCGAGCACCGCCACGGCGCGGAGTTCGCCGCCCAGGCGCGCGACGGCGGCGCCGTCGCCCTGCTGACCGACCGGGCCGGCCTCGAGATCGCCCGCGGGAGCGGTCTGCCCGTCGTCCTGGTCGACAGCCCGCGGGCCGCCCTCGGCGACGTCTCGGCGTGGATCTACCGCACCGGCGAGGGCACCGACTCGCCCCTGCTGTTCGCCGTCACCGGCACGAACGGCAAGACCAGCACCTCCTACCTCCTCGAGGGCGTCCTCCGGCAGCTCGGCCTCGTCACGGGGCTCAGCAGCACCGCCGAGCGCCACATCGGCGACCTCACGGTCGTCAGCCGCCTCACCACCCCCGAGGCGAGCGAGATGCACGCGCTCCTGGCGCGCATGCGCGAGAGCGAGGTCCGCGCGGTCGCCGTCGAGGTCAGCGCCCAGGCGCTCAGCCGCAACCGCGTCGACGGACTCGTCTTCGACGTGGCCGCCTTCACGAACCTCAGCCACGACCACCTCGACGACTACGCCGACATGGAGGAGTACTTCCAGGCGAAGCTGCCGCTCTTCCAGCCCGAGCGCGCCAAGCGCGCCGTCATCTCGCTCGACTCGCCCTACGGCCAGCGCGTGGTCGACAGCGCCCGCGTGCCGCTGACGACCATCACGATCCTCCCCGACGTCGAGGCCGACTGGCGGGTCGAGATCCTCGACGAGCAGGCCGCGTACACGGAGTTCCGCCTGACCGGCCCGGAGAACCGCACGCTCGTCACGCGCGTGCCGCTGATCGGCTGGCACATGGTGGCGAACGCCGCACTGGCCCTGGTGATGCTCGTGGAGGCCGGCTTCGAGCTGGGCGCCATCGAGCAGGCACTCGCGGCCGACGGCGGCATCGTCGCCTACCTGCCGGGCCGCACCGAGCGTGTCTCGGGCGACCGTGGGCCGAGCGTCTACGTCGACTTCGGGCACAGCCCCGACGCCTTCCTGACCACCCTGGCGGCCGTGCGCCGCTTCACCCCCGGGAAGGTCATCATGCTCTTCGGTGCCGACGGCGACCGCGACAAGACCAAGCGGGCCGAGATGGCCCGGGTGGCGGCGGCGGGCTCCGACGTGCTCGTCGTGACCGACCACCACCCCCGCTTCGAGGACCCGGAGGCCATCCGCGCCACCCTGGTCGCCGCAGCGCGGGAGGCCTACCCCGAGCACGAGATCCACGAGGTGAGCCCGCCCGAGGCGGCCATCCGCACCGCGGTGTCGCTGGCACGCGAGGGCGACTCCATCCTGTGGGCCGGGCCCGGCCACCAGGACTACCGCGACATCCGGGGCGAGCGCACGCCGTACTCGGCGCGCGACGAGGCCCGTGCGGCCCTGCGCGAGGCCGGGTGGGCCGAGTGATCGCGCTCACCGTCGCCGAGATCGTCGAGATCACGGGCGGCGCCCTCCAGGCAGCCGAGGAGTCGCGGGTCGACCTGGTCGTCTCCGGCTCGGTCGAGACGGACTCCCGGCTGGTGACGCCGGGGTCGATCTTCTTCGCCCTGCGGGGCGAGGTCACCGACGGGCACCTCTTCGTCGACTCCGCGGTCCGTGGCGGCGCTGCCCTCGTGGTCGCCGAGCACGAGGTGGACGCCTCCGTGCCGGTCGTCCTCGTCGAGGACGGCGTGGTCGCCCTGTCGCGTCTCGCCGCCGCCGTCGTCGAGCGCGTCCGGCGCCGTGGCGGCCTGCGCGTGGTGGGCGTGACCGGCTCGAACGGCAAGACGAGCACCAAGAACATGCTGCGTGCCGTCCTCGGCGACGTCGCTCCGACCGTGGCGCCCGAGGGCTCCTTCAACAACCACGTCGGCGCCCCGATCTCGATGCTCCGCGTGACCGACGAGACCGAGTTCCTCGTGGTCGAGATGGGCGCCTCCGGGCCGGGCGAGATCGCCCGCCTCGTCGAGATCGCCCGACCCGACACCGGGGTCGTGCTCAAGGTCGGGCTCGCGCACGCGGGCGGCTTCGGCGGCATCGAGGGCACGCGGGCCGCCAAGGCCGAGATGGTCACCGACCTGCCGGAGACCGGCACCGCCGTCCTCAACGCCGACGACGACCGCGTGGCGGGCATGGCCTCGGTCACCGCCGCCCGCGTGGTCACCTTCGGCCTCTCCGACTCCGCCGACTACCGGGCCTCCGACGTCGACGTGACCGCCGCGGGCACGGCCTTCACCTTCCGGCACGGCGACGCGTCGCGTCGCATCGCCCTGCGCATCCTCGGCGAGCACCACGTCATGAACGCCCTCGCCGCCCTCACGGTCGCGGGGGAGTGGGGCCTCGACCTCGACCGCGCCGCCGACGTGCTCGAGGGCGTCGCCCGTGCGGAGCGCTGGCGGATGGAGGTGCTCGACGGCGGCGACGGCGTCACCGTCGTCAACGACGCCTACAACGCGAGCCCCGACTCGGTCGCCGCGGCCCTGAAGACCCTCGTGCAGATCGTGCCCGAGGGCGGGCGCACGGTCGCCGTCCTCGGCGAGATGGCCGAGCTCGGCGAGTTCTCCCGCGAGGAGCACGACCGCATCGGCCGTCTGGTCGTGCGCCTCAACGTCTCCCAGCTCGTGGTCGTCGGCCACGGCGCTCGGCACATCGCGACCGCTGCAGGGCTCGAGGGCTCCTGGGACGGCGAGTCGGTGCTGGTCGCCGACGCCGACGCCGCCTACGACCTGCTCCGGTCGTCGCTCCGGCCCGGCGACGTCGTCCTGGTGAAGTCGTCGAAGTCGGCGGGCCTCCGTCACCTCGGCGACCGTCTCGCGGGGGTGTCCGAGTGATCGCGCTCCTCATCGCCGGCGGCGTCTCGCTGGTCTTCACGCTGCTGATGACGCCCCTGTTCATCCGGCTGTTCCACCGTCTCGGCTGGGGCCAGTTCATCCGCGACGACGGTCCGCAGTCGCACCACACGAAGCGCGGCACGGCCACCATGGGCGGCATCGTGCTCATCATCGGGACGGTCATCGGCTACTTCCTCGGCCACATCGTGGCCCGTGACGAGCTGACGCTCAGCGGCTTGCTGGTGCTGTTCATGATGGTCGGGCTCGGCACGGTCGGGTTCCTCGACGACTTCCTCAAGGTGCGCAACCAGCGCAGCCTCGGGCTCGGCGGGTGGGCCAAGATCGCCGGCCAGGTCGTCGTCGGCGCGGTGTTCGCGGTCCTCGCCCTGTCGTTCCCGAACGCCAACGGGCTCACGCCGGCGTCGGCCGCCATCTCGGGCATCCGAGACATCTCCTGGCTCGACTTCATGGTGTTCGGGAGCGTGATCGGCGGCGGGCTCTTCCTCATCTGGGTCGTGCTCATCACGGTCAGCACGTCGAACGGCGTCAACGTCGCCGACGGGCTCGACGGCCTCGCCACGGGATCGTCGATCCTCGCGATCGCGTCGTACATCTTCATCGGCTTCTGGCAGTTCAACCAGTCGTGCTTCAGCACGCGTCTCGACGAGACCACGCGCTCGGCCTGCTACACCGTGGCGAACCCGCTCGACCTCGCCGTGGTCGCGGCGGCCATCTGCGGAGGCCTCATCGGCTTCCTGTGGTGGAACACCTCGCCCGCGCAGATCTTCCTCGGCGACACGGGCTCGCTGGGCCTGGGCGGCGCTCTCGCCGCCCTCGCGATCCTCAGCCGCACCGAGCTCCTGCTCGTGCTCATCGGCGGCCTCTTCCTCGTCGTCACCGGCTCGGTGATCCTGCAACGGATCTACTTCAAGCTCACGAAGGGCAAGCGCATCTTCCTCATGAGCCCGCTGCACCACCACTTCGAGCTGAAGGGGTGGGCCGAGGTCACGGTCGTCGTGCGCTTCTGGATCATCGCGGGGCTCTTCGTGGCCGCCGGGGTCGGGGTCTTCTACCTCGAGTGGATCTCGCGCACCTCGTGAACGACTCCGCTCTCGACCCCGCCCTGACCGACCGCCTGGACGGACTGACCAGCTGGCACGCCGACTGGTCGGGCCTGCGGGTCCTCGTCCTCGGGCTCGGCGTCACGGGCTTCGCCGTGGCCGACACCCTGACGGAGCTGGGTGCGCGCGTCGTCGTCCTGGCGCCGTCCGTCGACGACGACCGCGCCGAGCTGCTCTCGCTCATCGGGGCGGAGCTCGTCCTCGAGCCCGGCATGGCCTCGGTCCCGGCCGCCGTCGTCGACCTCGCACCGGAGGTGGTGGTCATCTCCCCGGGCTTCGCTCCGCACCACCCGCTCGCACGCTGGGCCGCCTCGAGCGGCGCCGCCGTCTGGGGCGACGTCGAGCTCGCCTGGCGGGTGCGCGACAAGACCGCCCGCGTGGCCGACTGGCTCCTCGTCACGGGCACCAACGGCAAGACGACGACGACCCAGCTGGCGACGGCGATGGCCTCGGCCGACGGTCGACGTGCCGCCGCGTGCGGCAACATCGGCGTGCCCGTCCTCGACGCCGTGCGCGACCCCGACGGCTTCGACGTGCTGGTCGTCGAGCTCTCCAGCCACCAGCTGCACTACCTGCCGACCACCGGGCCGGGCGCCCTCCGGCCCCGTGCCTCCGTCTGCCTGAACCTCGAGGACGACCATCTCGAGTGGCACGGGAGCGCCGCGGCCTACCGCGACGCCAAGGCCAAGGTCTACGAGAACACCGTGGTCGCCTGCGTCTACAACAAGGCCGACGCCGCCACGGAGCGGATGGTCGAGGGCGCCGACGTCGAGGAGGGCTGCCGGGCGGTCGGCTTCGGGCTGTCGGCGCCGGGTCCGAGCGAGGTCGGCGTCGTGTCGGGCGACGAGGGCGGCGTGCTGGTCGACCGGGCGTTCCTCGACGAGCGCCGTCACCGTGCGCTCGAGCTGACGACCACGGTCGAGCTCGAGGCGGTCGGCCTCGGCGCCGACCACCTCGTCGCCGACGTCCTGGCGGCCGCGGCGCTCGTCCGCGCGGTCGACGTCGACCCCGTCGCCGTGCGCGACGCGCTGCGCACCTTCCACGTCGACCACCACCGCACCGAGCTGGTCGCGGAAGCCGACGGCGTCGCGTGGGTGGACGACTCCAAGGCCACGAACCCCCACGCCGCGGGCGCGTCGCTCGCTGCCTACCCCTCCGTGGTGTGGATCGTGGGCGGCACGTTCAAGGGCGTCGACGTCGCCCCGCTGGTCGGCGAGGCGGCTGGGCGCCTGCGCGCCGCCGTCCTCATCGGCACCGATCGTGCGGGTCTCCTCGAGGCCTTCGCGCGACACGCCCCCGACGTCCCGGTCGTCGAGGTCGAGGCGACGGACACTTCTGAGGTGATGCCGAGGGCGATCCGCCTCGCGGGAGCCGCCGCTCGGCCGGGCGACACGGTGCTGCTGGCACCCGCTGCCGCCTCCTTCGACCAGTTCACCGACTACACGGCGCGCGGCCGGGCCTTCGCCTCCGCCGTCCACGAGCACCTGAGGGGTGACGCCGATGGCCGACCTGCCGTCCAGCCTCCCGCGCCGGCGACCGACTGACGCGTCCGCGTCGCGCGGTCCCGCGTCGCGGACCACCGCCTCCCGGTCGGCGACGGGAGCGCCCGTCCGCCGCCCCGCCGGTGCCCGCACCCGTCCCGCCCCGGCGACGGCCGCCTCCGCCCCGTCCTCCGACGGACGCCAGGCCGCCGCCGTCGTCGCCGTGAAGAAGCTCTTCGCGGCCGAGACCGGGTCGTTCTTCCTCATCCTCGGCACGACGCTGTTCATGGTCGTGCTCGGCCTGGTCATGGTGCTCTCGTCGTCGAGCGTCGAGCAGTACATCTCGTCGAAGCACACCTCGTTCTTCGGGGCGTTCATCCGGCAGGGCGTCTACGCCGCGATCGGCGTGCCGCTGATGCTCATCGCCTCCCGCGTGCCGGTCTCGTTCTGGAAGCGCTGGGCCTGGCACATCCTCGGCGCGGCCGTGCTCCTGCAGCTCCTCGTGTTCTCGCCCCTCGGCTACGAGGTCGGCGGCAACCGCAACTGGATCAACCTCGGGTCGTTCAGCGCCCAGCCGTCCGAGGCGGTCAAGCTCGCCCTCGCGATCTGGCTCGGCATGATCCTCAGCGTCAAGCGCGACCTGCTCGACGACTGGAAGCACCTCGCCGTCCCGCTCGTGCCGGTCGTCGGCGTGGCCGTCGGGCTCGTGATCCTCGGCGGCGACCTGGGCACGACGATGGTGATGCTCCTCCTCGTCTTCGCCGCGGTCTGGTTCGCGGGCGTGCGCCTGCGCTACCTCGCGGTCCCCGTGCTCTTCCTCGCCGCGGTGGTGCCGATCATCGCGTCGGGCTCCGACTCGCGCAACGAGCGCATCGCCGCGTGGATGTCGGGCTGCACCGACTCGAGCGACTACCAGGCCGCCTGCTGGCAGTCCCTGCACGGCACCTGGGCCCTCGCCTCCGGCGGGCTCTTCGGCGTCGGCCTCGGCAACTCGAAGTCGAAGTGGTCGTGGCTGCCCGAGGCGGACAACGACTTCATCTTCGCCATCATCGGCGAGGAGCTCGGCCTCATCGGCGCCGTCGTGGTGCTGGCGCTCTTCATCGTGCTCGCCGTCGGCTTCGTCAAGATCATCCGCCGCACCTCCGACCCGTTCGTCCGCGTCGTCACCGGCGCGGTGACCGCGTGGATCATCGGCCAGGCGCTCATCAACATCGCGGTGGTGCTCGGCCTGCTGCCCGTCCTCGGGGTGCCCTTGCCGCTCATCTCCGCGGGAGGCTCCGCGCTCATCGTGACCCTCCTCGCCATCGGCGTGGTGCTCTCGTTCGCGCGCCGCCCGGAGGACCCCGACGCGACCATGCCGCCCCCCGGGCAGCGGGTAGGGTCTCTCCGATGACCACGTACCTCCTCGCCGGCGGCGGCACCGCCGGGCACGTCAACCCGCTCCTGGCCGTGGCCGACCGCCTCCGTCGCCGCGAGCCCGACGCGGTCGTCCTCGTCCTCGGCACGGCGGAGGGCCTCGAGGCCCGCCTCGTGCCGCAGCGCGGCTACGAGCTCCTCACCGTGCCCCGCCTGCCCTTCCCGCGCCGGGCGTCGCCGGCCGCGCTCCGCTTCCCGGCCGCCCTCAAGGGCGCCGTCGACGGCGTCCGGGCCCTGCTGCGCGAGCACGACGTCGACGTCGTCGTCGGCTTCGGCGGGTACGCCAGCGCCCCCGCGTACGTGGCCGCCCGGCTCGAGCGCGTGCCCCTCGTCGTGCACGAGGCCAACGCCAAGCCCGGCCTGGCGAACGTGCTCGGGTCGCTCGTCACGCGGCACGTCGGCACGGTCTTCCGGTCGACGAAGCTGCGGCACGGCCGCCAGGTCGGCATGCCGCTCCGCGAGGAGATCGAGACGCTCGACCGCCGGGCCCGACGGGGGGAGGCGGTGGCCGAGCTCGGCCTCGACCCGACGCTGCCGACCGTGCTCGTCACCGGCGGCTCGACCGGGGCCCGTCGCCTGAACGAGACCGTCGCCGCGTCCGCCGCCAGCATCCTGGGCGCCGGGTGGCAGATCCTCCACATCACGGGCGAGAAGTCCGACCTGCGCCCCACCGGGCTCGTCGGCCACCACCTCCTGCGCTACTGCGACCGCATGGACCTCGCGCTCTCCGCCGCCGACGTCGTCGTCTCCCGGGCCGGGTCGGCCACGGTGAGCGAGCTCACCGCGCTCGGCCTGCCGTCGGTGCTCGTGCCCTACCCCGTCGGGAACGGCGAGCAGAAGCACAACGCGACCGACGTGGTCGAGGCCGGGGGAGCGCTGCTGGTCGCCGACGCCGACTTCACCCCGGCGTGGGTCGACGACGTGCTCGTGCGACTGCTGCTCGACCGGGCCGCGATCGCCGACATGGCGGTCCGGGCCGGCACGGTCGGCGTCCTCGACGGCACCGACCGCACGGTCGACCTCGTCCTCGACGCGGTGCACCGCGCCTCCTCGAGCTCCCCGTCGCCGCGCCGCCCGGCCGCCCACGTGCGGTCGCCGCGGACGACGACGCCTTCCCCCTCCCGCGCCTCCGAGACGGACACCCACGACTCATGATCAAGCCCGACCTCCAGCAGCAGATCCCCGCCGAGCTCGGCGCCGTGCACTTCGTCGGCATCGGCGGCTCGGGCATGAGCGGCATCGCCCGGGTCTTCCTCGCGGCCGGCCACCGGGTCACCGGGTCCGACGTCCGCGAGTCGGCCGCGACGACGGCGCTCCGGGCGCTCGGGGCCGAGGTCACGATCGGGCACGACGCCGCGGCGGTCGGCGACGCCGACACGCTCGTGGTGACCGGCGCCCTCTGGCAGGACAACCCCGAGTACCAGCGGGCACTCGCCGACGGCCTGCCCGTGCTGCACCGGTCGCAGGCGCTCGCCTGGCTCATCGGCGGGCACCGGCTCGTGTCGGTCGCCGGCGCCCACGGCAAGACCACCTCGACGGGCATGATCGTCACGGCGCTGCTGGCGGCCGGTCGCCACCCGAGCTTCGTCAACGGCGGCGTCATCCAGTCCCTCGGCGTCAGCGCGGCCGGCGGCGAGGACGACCTCTTCGTCGTGGAGGCCGACGAGTCCGACGGCTCCTTCCTGCTCTACGACACCGCCGTGGCCCTCGTGACGAACGTCGACGCCGACCACCTCGACCACTACGGCTCGCACGAGGCCTTCGACCAGGCCTTCGTCGACTTCGCCGGGGCGGCGAGCGAGCTCGTCGTCATCTCGAGCGACGACGCCGGTGCGCGGCGCGTGACGGCGGCCCTCGACCACCCGGCGGTCCTCACCTTCGGCGAGGACGCCTCCTCCGACATCCGGGTCTCCGACATCGCCTCGAGCGGTCCGGTGTCGTTCACGCTCCACCGCGGCGACGTCAGCTGGCCCGTTCAGCTCCGCGTGCCGGGTCGGCACAACGCGATCAACGCCACCGGCGCGTTCGCCGTGCTCGTGGGCCTCGGCGTCGAGCCGGAGGCCGCCATCGCGGGTCTCGAGACCTTCGGCGGCACCGAGCGGCGCTTCGAGCTGCACGGCACGGTCCGCGGCGTGAGCGTCTACGACGACTACGCCCACCACCCCACCGAGGTGGCGGCGGCGCTGCAGGCCGCCCGGTCGGTGGTCGGCGACGGCCGCCTCATCGCGGTGCACCAGCCCCACCTCTACAGCCGCACCCGCATGATGGCGCAGGAGTTCGCCGAGACCTACGAACGTCTCGCCGACCACACCGTCGTGCTCGACGTCTACGGCGCGCGGGAGGACCCGGAGCCCGGGGTCACCGGTGCGCTGGTCTCCGAGCGGTTCGTCGACGCCTCGCGCGTCGACTTCGTGCCGGACTGGCAGAGCGCCGCGGTGCGCACCGCCGAGATCGCGCGCGAGGGCGACTTCGTGGTCACGCTCGGCTGCGGCGACGTGTACCGCATCGTTCCCCAGCTCCTCGGCGCGCTCGACGCGCGGACCGCTCCCGACCCCTCCACGGCGGAGGAGACCGGCGAGTGACCGCTCGCCGTCCTGCCCCGCGTCCGCGCGGAGCCGCGTCGTGAAGCGGCCCGAGGGGTTCGAGCCCCCCGCGGAGCCGACCCCCGAGCCGTCGCCCTCGACGCGGCGGGGCCGGTCGGCCTCGCCCGGGCGTCCCCTGCGCCGTCGTGGCCCGGCCCGGCCCGGAGACGCCACGGCGGAGACGGGGGAGGCGGCGGCCGAGCCCCGGCCCACGCCCGGTCCGTCGCGTCCCTCGACGCTCGCCGACGACCCCCGTCGTCCGTCCCTCCCGCCGCGGGGCGACGACGCCCCCACGGGTCCGGTCCCCGTCGTCTCCGGCCGGGACGACGCCGGCCCGCGCGCGGGAGCCGCTGCCGCAGCGGTGCGTGCCGGTCTCGGCCGGGCCGCCTCCGGCGCGGCCGGGCTCGCCGACCGCGTCCGCGGCGACGTCGCGTCGCGTCCGTCCGGAGCCTCGACGACCCCGGCGAGCGACGGCGGCGAGGAGCCCCCGCGCATCGGTCCGGCCGACACCTCCGCGGAGGCGGCACGGGAGCGTGCGGCCTCGGCTCGTCGCGTGGCCCGACGGGCGACGCGCCAGCGACGCCGCGTCGAGAAGTCCGAGGTGCGTCGCTTCACGCGCCGCACGCGGCACCGTCGCGCGACCTGGACCGCGGTCGGCGTGGTCGTGGTCGTCCTCGTCGGCTCCGTCACGGTCGCCGTGTTCTCCCCCCTCCTCTCGCTGCAGGAGATCGAGGTGGAGGGCACGAGCAGGGTCGACGCGACGGCGGTCCGCGCCGCGGTCGACGACCAGCTCGGCACGCCCCTCGCGCTCGTCGACTTCGGGCGCATCACCTCCGAGCTCGAGCAGTTCCCGCTGATCGCCAGCTACGTCACCGAGACCGCGCCCCCGCACACCCTCGTCATCCGCGTCACCGAGCGGCAGCCCATCGCCACCGTGGCCTCGGGCGACCGCTTCGACCTCGTCGACCCGGCCGGCATCGTCGTGCAGGAGCTCGACGCGCGCCAGGACGGCGTCCCGCTCGTCGACGTCGGGGGCACGGCCCTCGACGGCACGGCCTACCGGTCGACCGCCGAGGTGCTCCTCGCCCTGCCGGTCAACCTCCGCGCCTCGGTCGACACCGTCACGGCCTCCACCGCCGACGACGTCGCGCTGGTGCTGACGTCGGGGGAGCACGTCGTCTGGGGCAGCGCGGAGCAGTCGGAGAAGAAGGCCCAGGTGCTGGCCGGCCTCATCGCGGACCAGGCGAAGCGCGACCCCTCGGCGTCGGTCGAGTACGACGTGTCGGCGCCCGACAACGGCATCATCCGCGTCCGCTGAGCGCGGCGTTCGCGACACGCCCGTGCGGGAGTGGTCGGGGCGGCGACGCGACCCATACCTTGTGACTGAACCACTCGAATACCATGTACAACCTTGACCTTCAACCAAAGAGTTAAGGTTCCAGCGGAGGCCCGGACGTGACAACGAACCATAACTACCTAGCCGTGATCAAGGTCGTCGGCGTCGGCGGCGGTGGCGTCAACGCCGTCAACCGCATGATCGAGCTCGGGCTCCGCGGAGTCGAGTTCATCGCGATCAACACCGACGCCCAGGCCCTGCTGCTCAGCGACGCCGACGTCAAGCTCGACGTCGGACGCGAGCTCACCCGGGGCCTCGGCGCGGGCGCCGACCCCGAGGTCGGCCGTCGTGCGGCGGAGGACCACGCCGAGGAGATCGAGGAGGCCCTGGCCGGGGCCGACATGGTCTTCGTCACGGCCGGCGAGGGCGGCGGCACCGGCACCGGCGGCGCTCCCGTCGTGGCCCGCATCGCCAAGTCCATCGGCGCCCTGACCATCGGCGTCGTCACGAAGCCCTTCGGCTTCGAGGGCAAGCGCCGTCAGGCTCAGGCCGAGGCCGGCGTCGCGGCCCTGAAGGACGAGGTCGACACCCTCATCGTCGTCCCGAACGACCGCCTCCTCGAGATCTCCGAGCGCGGCATCTCCATGGTCGAGGCCTTCGGCACGGCCGACCAGGTGCTCCTCGCCGGCGTCCAGGGCATCACCGACCTCATCACGACCCCCGGCCTGATCAACCTCGACTTCGCCGACGTCAAGTCGGTCATGCAGGGCGCGGGCTCGGCCCTGATGGGCATCGGCTCCTCCCGCGGCGCCGACCGGGCGATCAAGGCCGCCGAGCTGGCCGTGGCCTCGCCCCTCCTCGAGGCGAGCATCGACGGCGCGCACGGCGTGCTGCTCTCCATCCAGGGCGGCTCGAACCTCGGCATCTTCGAGATCAACGACGCGGCCCGTCTCGTGCAGGAGGCAGTCCACTCCGAGGCCAACATCATCTTCGGCGCCGTCATCGACGACACCCTCGGCGACGAGGTCCGGGTCACGGTCATCGCGGCCGGCTTCGACGGCGGCGAGCCGCAGGCGAAGTCGAAGGACCGCCGGTCGAGCTTCGTCGAGTCCGACGGTCCCGCGACGGCGGCGGTGCCCGGCGTCTCGGCCATCGCCGACAGCGGTGCCGGCCACGACGCGTCGTCCTGGAAGCGCCCGGAGGAGCCCGCGGCGACCCGCGCCTCCGACCCCGCCTTCGACGGCGGCGACGACGACCTCGACGTGCCGGACTTCCTGAAGTAGTGACGGACGACTCGTCGACCGGAGGCGACACGCGCGAGAGGCTCGCGCGCGTCGCCTCCGGCGTCTCCGACGCCGCCCGCGCCGCAGGCCGCGACCCCGCCGAGATCACGACCATCGTCGTGACGAAGTTCCACCCCGTCGAGCTCGTGCGCGAGCTGCACGCGCTCGGCGTCCGCGACGTGGGGGAGAACCGCCACCAGGAGGCGCAGGGCAAGTCCGCCGAGACCGCCGACCTCGAGGGCCTCCGGTGGCACTTCGTGGGCCAGCTCCAGTCGAAGAAGGCGCGCCAGGCGCGCCGCTACGCGACCGCGGTGCACTCCCTCGACCGCGAGAGCGTGGTCGACGCCCTGGGCGTCGACGACGGCACGGTGGTGGACGGCTTCGTGCAGGTGAACCTCACCGACGACCCGGGCCGGGGAGGCGTGCCCGAGGGCGACGTCGACGCGCTCGTCGAGAGGGTGCTCTCGGCCCCGGGCCTGCGGCTGCGCGGGGTCATGGCCGTGGCGCCGCTCGACGAGCCGGCGCGGCCGGCCTTCGAGCGGCTCCGGCTCGTCTCCGAGCGGGTGCGTCGGGCCGCCCCGGACGCGGTCCTGATCTCCGCCGGCATGTCGCACGACTACGCCGACGCGATAGCCGAGGGCGCGACACACCTACGGATCGGGACGGCAATCACGGGTTCTCGCCCCGACGCTCGTTAATGTCGGACCAGACGATCCACGATCCGGAGGACACCCCCATGGCCAACCCCCTGCGCAAGACGATGGTCTACCTGGGCCTCGCCGACGAAGAGCTCGAGTACGACGACCAGCAGCAGCAGCCCGCGCAGCAGGCTGCCCACCGCCCGTCGGCTCAGCCTGCCGCCGCCCCCGCGCCGGCAGCCCCCGTCGCCGTGCCGACGTCCTCCGCCCCCGCTCCCACTCGCGCCCCCGTGACGCCCCTGCGTCGCTCCACGCCCACGAAGAACACGGTGCCCCACGACATGAACGAGATCCTCACCGTCCACCCCCGCGAGTACAAGGACGCCCAGGCGATCGCCGAGAGCTTCCGCGACGGCATCCCCGTCATCATCAACCTCTCGCAGATGACCGAGGCCGACGCCCGTCGCCTGGTCGACTTCGCGAGCGGCCTGTCCCAGGGCCTCTACGGCAAGATCGAGCGCGTGACGAACAAGGTCTTCCTCCTGTCGCCCGCTCACATCGCCGTGAGCGGCGAGCAGGCTGAGGTAGAGTCCGACATCGAGGCGTCGTTCTTCGCGCAGTCCTGAGCGGCCACGCGGCTCCGACGCCGTCCGCCCTCCCCGCCCGCGGCTCGAGCCGCGCCGACTCGTGTGAGCTGATGACACCCCGATGATCGTCTCCCTGATCGCCTCGATCGTCTACTACGCGCTCTTCCTCTTCTTCCTGCTGATGTGGGCCCGGTTCGTCCTCGACCTGGCGCAGTCCTTCAGCAGGGGCTGGCGGCCCCGCGGTGCGCTGCTCGTGCTGGCGGAGATCACCTACACGGTCACCGACCCGCCCATCAAGGCGGTGCGGCGGGTCCTCCCGCCGGTCCGCCTGGGCTCGGTCGCCCTCGACTTCGGCTGGAGCCTCATCATGCTCGCGGTCGTCGTGCTCATGGGCGTGTTCGCCCGCATCTGACGCGCCCCGCGCGCTGTCACCCGCCGTCGCCTCCCGAGAGGGTAGGCTCTCGGCTGGGGCCTCGGTGCCCCTCCCCGTCCCGACGGGCGATCGTTCGCTACGGTGTAGTCGAACGACACAGACCACGATCACACGATCCAACAGATTCACGAGGTGACGGCAATGGCTTTGACGCCGGAAGACGTAGTCAACAAGCGGTTCCAGCCGACCAAGTTCCGCGAGGGCTACGACCAGGACGAGGTCGACGACTTCCTCGACGAGGTCGTGGCCGAGCTCCGGCGCCTGGGCCAGGAGAACGACGAGCTGCGTCAGCGCCTGACCGCGGCCGAGTCGAGCTCCGGCGACGAGGCCCCCGTCGCGGCTGCGGCCCCCGTGGCCAGCGCCCCGGCTCCGGCCTCCGCGCCGGCCCCGGCGTCCGCCCCCCAGCCGGTCCTCGAGAAGGCCGAGCCGGTCTCGGCGCCCGAGCCCGTGGCGGCACCCGCCGCGGTCGCCGCCGCTCCGGCCTTCGCCGGGCCGTCGGTCGACGAGACCGAGAGCACGAACAGCCTGCTCCAGCTCGCCCGCCGCCTCCACGAGGAGCACGTCCGCGAGGGCGTCGAGAAGCGCGACGCGCTGATCGCCGAGGGCCAGTCCACGGCATCGCGTGTCATCTCCGAGGCCGAGACCCGGTCGCAGGAGCTCGTCGGCGACGCGGAGTCCCGATCGCGTGAGGTCCTCGCCGACGCCGAGACCCGCTCGCGCGAGGTCGTGGCCGAGGCCGAGGGCAAGCGCCGCGAGGTGCTCGAGCAGCTCACCACCGAGCGCACGGGCCTCGAGCGTCGCATCGACGACCTCCGCACCTTCGAGCGCGACTACCGCCAGAAGCTCAAGAGCTACATCGAGGGCCAGCTGCACGAGCTCGACGGTGAGGGTGCCTCCGAGCCCCAGCCCGCCAGCGCCCAGGGCTTCGGCTCCAACTAAGGTCTTGTCACCGAGAACCCCTGCTGCGAAGGTCAGCGTCCGCGTCATCGCGGCGCTGGCCTTCGTCGCTGTCGTGGCCTACGTCCTCGACCAGGGCAGCAAGCTGATCGTCACACGCTCGCTCGTCGAGGGGCGCAGCGTCGACGTGCTGGGCACGTTCTTCCAGCTGCACTTCGTCAAGAACCCCGGTGCCGCCTTCTCGTTGGCCAGCGGCACGACCTGGGTCTTCTCCCTCGCCGCCTCCGCGGTCGTCGTCGCGATCATCGTCTTCGCGCGTCGCATCCGCTCAGGTGCCTGGGCCGTCATGCTGGGCATGCTGCTCGGCGGGACCCTCGGCAACCTGACCGATCGCCTCGTCCGCGAGCCGTCGTTCGGGCAGGGCCACGTCGTCGACTTCCTGTACTTCCCCCACCTGCTGCCCGCCATCTTCAACGTGGCCGACATCTTCATCGTCTCGAGCATGGGGCTGCTCGTCCTGCTGACGCTCCTCGGGGTCGGACTCGACGGCACCCGCACGGGCCGCGCCTCCTCCAGGAGCGACGGCGACCGCCGCACGGGCGACGTCGACGCCGGCCCGGGGGCGCCCGCACCCACCACCGACGTCGCGTCCGAGGGAGCCGAGCGATGAGCGAGCACCGTTCCCTGCCCGTGCCCGACGGCCTCGCCGGCGAGCGCGTCGACGCGGCCCTGGCCAAGCTCCTCGGCTTCAGCCGCACGTTCGCCGCCGAGGTGGCGGCCGCGGGCGGAGTCTCAGTCGACTCGCGCGTCGTGGGCAAGTCCGATCGTCTCGAGGCTGGTGCCTGGCTCGAGGTCACCTGGGCTCCCCGGGAAGCCCCCAGCGTCGTCCCCGTCGACGTTCCCGGCCTCGGCATCGTCCACGACGACGACGAGATCGTCGTGGTCGACAAGCCCGTCGGCGTCGCCGCCCACCCGTCGGTCGGCTGGACCGGCCCGACCGTGCTCGGAGGGCTCGCTGCGGCGGGCTTCTCGGTGGCCACCTCGGGTGCCGCGGAGCGCGCCGGGATCGTCCACCGGCTCGACGTCGGCACCAGCGGCCTCATGGTGGTCGCGAAGACCGAGCGTGCCTACGCCGAGCTCAAGCAGGCGTTCCGCGAACGCACCGTCGAGAAGATCTACAACGCAGTGGTGCAGGGGCACCCCGACCCGCTCACCGGCACGGTCGACGCGCCGATCGGCCGCCACCCGTCCTCCGACTGGAAGTTCGCCGTCGTCGTCGACGGCAAGCCGTCGGTCACGCACTACGAGACGGTGGAGGCGTTCCCGTCGGCCTCCCTGCTCGAGATCCACCTCGAGACGGGCCGCACGCACCAGATCCGCGTCCACATGGCGGCTCAGCGCCACCCCTGCGTCGGCGACGCCACCTACGGCGCAGACCCGACGCTGTCGGCGAAGCTGGGCCTCACGCGCCAGTGGCTGCACGCCGTCCAGCTCGGGTTCCGGCACCCGGGCACGGGCGAGCCCGTCGTCTACCGCTCCACCTACCCGGACGACCTGCAGCACGCTCTCGATGTCCTCCGTCGCAGCTAGGCTGTTCCCCTAGTCGTCAGAACCACCATCAGACGGGGAGCCGCGTGGCCTCGAGCAAAGACTCATTCGTCCATCTGCACGTGCACAGCGAGTACTCGATGCTCGACGGTGCGGCCCGGGTCAAACCGCTGATCACCGAGGCTGCGGCACAGGGCATGCCGGCGGTCGCGGTCACCGACCACGGCAACGTCTTCGGGGCGTACGACTTCTGGAAGACCGCGACCGATGCCGGCGTCAAGCCGATCATCGGCACGGAGGCCTACATCACGCCGGGCACCCACCGGGGCGACAAGACCCGGGTCCGCTGGGGCGACGGCGGGCGCGACGACGTCTCGGGTGCGGGTGCGTACACGCACATGACCCTCCTCTCCGAGAACACCACGGGCATGCACAACCTGTTCCGGTTGTCGTCGCGAGCGTCGCTCGAGGGGTACTACTTCAAGCCCCGCATGGACCGCGAGCTGCTCTCCCAGTACTCCGAGGGCCTGATAGCCACCACCGGCTGCCCGAGCGGCGAGGTGCAGACGCGCCTGCGCCTAGGGCAGTACGACGAAGCCGTCAAGGCCGCGGCCGACTTCCGCGACATCTTCGGTCGTGAGAACTACTTCGCCGAGATCATGGACCACGGGCTCGGCATCGAGCGCCAGATCATGGGCGACCTCCTCCGGCTGGCGAAAGACCTGGGCCTGCCGCTGGTCGCCACGAACGACCTGCACTACACCCACGAGCACGACGCCACGAGCCACGCGGCGCTGCTCTGCGTGCAGTCCGGCTCCACGCTGAACGACCCGAACAGGTTCAAGTTCGACGCCGACGAGTTCTACCTGAAGAGCGCGCAGCAGATGCGGCACCTGTTCCGCGACCACCCGGAGGCGTGCGACAACACGCTGCTCATCGCCGAGCGCTGCGACGTCCAGTTCAACACCTCGGCGAACTACATGCCCCGGTACCCCGTCCCCGAGGGCGAGACCGAGGAGACCTGGTTCATCAAGGAGGTCGAGAAGGGCCTCGTCTACCGCTACCCCGCGGGCATCCCGGACGACGTCCGCAAGCAGGCCGAGTACGAGATCGGCGTCATCACCGGCATGGGGTTCCCCGGCTACTTCCTGGTCGTCGCCGACTTCATCAACTGGTCGAAGGAGAACGGCATCCGCGTCGGGCCGGGTCGTGGCTCCGGCGCCGGCTCGATGGCGGCGTACGCCATGCGCATCACCGACCTCGACCCGCTGCGCCACGGCCTCATCTTCGAGCGCTTCCTGAACCCCGACCGCGTCTCGATGCCCGACTTCGACGTCGACTTCGACGACCGTCGCCGGGGCGAGGTCATCCAGTACGTGACCGAGAAGTACGGCGACGAGCGCGTCGCCCAGATCGTCACCTACGGCACGATCAAGGCCAAGCAGGCCCTGAAGGACAGCTCCCGCGTGCTCGGCTTCCCGTTCGGCATGGGCGAGAAGCTGACGAAGGCGATGCCCCCGGCCGTCATGGGCAAGGACATCCCCCTCACGGGCATCTTCGACAAGCAGCACGAGCGCTACAAGGAGGCCGGCGACATCCGCACGGTCGTCGAGACCGACCCGGAGGCGCGGACGGTCTTCGACACGGCTCTCGGCCTCGAGGGGCTCAAGCGGCAGTGGGGCGTGCACGCCGCCGGAGTGATCATGTCGAGCGACCCCCTGATCGACATCATCCCGATCATGAAGCGCGAGCAGGACGGCCAGATCGTCACGCAGTTCGACTACCCGGCCTGCGAGTCGCTCGGGTTGATCAAGATGGACTTCCTGGGGCTCCGCAACCTCACGATCATCAACGACGCGCTCGACAACATCCGCACCAACCGCGGGTTCGACCTCGTGCTCGAAGACCTCGAGCTCGACGACCGGGCGGCCTACGACCTCCTCGGCCGCGGCGACACCCTCGGGGTCTTCCAGCTCGACGGCGGCCCGATGCGCGGCCTCCTCCGGCTCATGAAACCCGACAACTTCGAGGACATCTCGGCCGTCATCGCTCTCTACCGACCCGGGCCCATGGGGGCGAACTCGCACACGAACTACGCCCTCCGCAAGAACGGCGCCCAGGAGATCACCCCGATCCACCCCGAGCTCGAGGAGCCCCTGAAGGAGATCCTCTCGACCAGCTACGGCCTGATCATCTACCAGGAGCAGGTCATGGCCATCGCGCAGAAGGTCGCGGGCTTCTCGCTCGGCCAGGCCGACATCCTGCGCCGCGCGATGGGCAAGAAGAAGAAGTCCGAGCTCGACAAGCAGTACGCGGGCTTCGAGAAGGGCATGTTCGACAACGGCTTCTCGCCCGACGCCGTCAAGATGCTCTGGGACATCCTGCTGCCCTTCTCCGACTACGCCTTCAACAAGGCGCACTCGGCGGCGTACGGCGTCGTGTCGTACTGGACCGCCTACCTGAAGGCCCACTACCCCGCCGAGTACATGGCTGCGCTCCTCACCAGCACGGGCGACTCGCGCGACAAGCTCGGGCTCTACCTCAACGAGTGCCGGCGCATGGGCATCAAGGTGCTGCCGCCCGACGTCAACGAGTCGATCGGGTTCTTCGCGGCCGTCGGCGACGACATCCGGTTCGGCATGGGCGCCGTGCGGAACGTGGGCTTCAACGTCGTCGACCACGTCATCGCGGCGCGGCAGAAGGAGGGTGCCTTCACGTCGTTCCACGACTTCCTGCGCAAGGTCCCGCTGCCGGTCGCGAACAAGCGGACCGTGGAGTCGCTGGTCAAGGCCGGCGCGTTCGACTCGCTCGGCTCGACCCGTCGTGCGCTGGTCGAGATCCACGAGTCGGCCGTCGAGGCCGCCGTCAGCGAGAAGCGCGCCGAGGCCAACGGCCAGGTCGGCTTCGACTTCGACTCCCTGTGGGACGAGCCGCAGGACGTCCAGCAGGTGCCGGAGCGACCCGAGTGGACCAAGCGCGACAAGCTCGCGTTCGAGCGCGACATGCTCGGCCTCTACGTCTCCGACCACCCGCTCGCCGGTCTCGAGCTGCCGCTGGCGAAGCACGCCAGCACGACGGTCACCGACGTGCTGTCGAGCGACCCGACCACGATCGACGGCGAGACCGTCACGATCGCCGGGCTGATCACGAGCGTGCAGCACCGGGTGGCCCGGAACTCCGGCAACCCGTACGGCATCATCACCGTCGAGGACTTCGGAGGCGAGATCTCGGCGATGTTCCTCGGCAAGACGTACCAGGAGTTCGGCCCCTCGCTCGTGGGCGACTCGATCATCGTGCTCAAGGGCCGCGTCAGCGTGCGTGACGACGGCATGAACATGCATGCGGCGAGCATGTTCATGCCCGACCTCGGAGTCGGGGTCAACCAGGGGCCGCTCGTCCTGCAGATGCCCGAGCACCGTGCCACGCACGACACCGTCACCGAGCTGGCGGCCGTGCTCGGGAGGCACTCCGGCTCGACCGAGGTCCGGCTCCGTCTCGTCAAGGGCGACCTGGCGCGCATGTTCGAGATCCCGATGCCGGTCGACGTCACCGCCGACCTCTACGGCGAGCTGAAGAGCCTGCTCGGTCCTGGCTGCCTGGTGTGACCGAGGGAGGCGCCCGACGAGAGATCTCGTCGGGCGCCTCCCTCGTCCGGCCTGATCGACCTGAGGCGCGTGCGTCGGCTCGCCTCCGGTGCGCCGACGCGACGTCAGGCGTCGAGGTGCAGGGGGCGCAGGTACCGACGGTCGTGGTAGAGCAGGGCGTCGTCGTCGGAGCCCACGCCGCCCTGCTCGACCTGGACCACCACGACGGCGTTGGCGTGCACGGGGAACCTCTCGACGACGCGTGCCGACATCCAGGCCGTCACGCCGCGGAGGAGGGGGATGCCGTGAGGGCCGTCCTCCCAGTGGTCGCCGGCGAACCTCTCGGCGGCCGGGCCGGCCATGCGCGCCGCGAGGTCGCGGTTCCTCAGGCCGAGGAGGTGGACGACCACGTGGTCGGTCCGCTCGATCGCGGGCCACGAGCTGGCCGTCCGCGCCATGTTGAAGGTGGCGAGCGGCGGCACCGCCGCCAGGGACGCCAGCGACGTCGCCGTGAAGCCCACGGGGGAGCCGTCGACGTCGCGGGCGGTGACGATCGCCACGCCGGCCGCGTGACGACGGAACGCCTGCTTGAAGGCGGCGAGGTCGTCGGCGACCGGGGGCTCGGGAACGGGCTGGTCCGTCATCGGTGGGGTGCGCCTCCTGCTGGTCGGGCCGGTCGCCGGGCGCCCGCTCGGGCACGGGTGGCTAGGCTGGCTGCGCCATGATCCAGACGACAGACCTCCGGGGTCTCCACCCTACCCACGCCGACCTCCTCGACCTCGTGCCGCGTTCGCACGTCGACGTCGGCCACGCGACGCAGGCCGCAGCCGAGCTCATCCGAGACGTCCGTGAGCGCGGCGCGGCGGCGCTCCGTGACCAGGCGCAGCGCTTCGACGGCGTCCGCACCGAGGGCATCCGCGTCCCGGCCGACGAGATCCGTCGCGCCGCGGAGGCGCTCGACCCCCTCGTCCGCGCCGCGCTGGAGGAGAGCATCGCGCGCGTCACCGAGGCGAGCCGCGCGCAGGTGCCCGCGGGCACGGTCACTCGGCCGGCCGACGGCGCCGTCATCGAGCAGCGATGGCAGCCCGTGTCGCGCGCGGGCGTCTACGTGCCCGGCGGCAAGGCCGTCTACCCGTCGAGCGTCGTGATGAACGTCGTGCCGGCGCAGGTCGCCGGCGTCTCCTCGATCGCCCTCGTCTCGCCGGCGCAGGCCGAGCACGGGGGAGGGGTGCACCCCGTGATCCTCGGGGCGGCCGGTCTCCTCGGCATCGACGAGGTCTACGCCATGGGCGGCGCGGGCGCCGTCGGCGCGCTCGCGCACGGCGTGCCGGAGATCGGCCTCGCGCCGGTCCAGGTCATCACGGGGCCGGGCAACAACTACGTCGCGGCGGCCAAGCAGCTCGTGCACGGTCAGGTGGGCATCGACGCCGTCGCCGGAGCGACGGAGATCCTGGTCATCGCCGACGGCACCGCCGACGCGACGCTCGTGGCCGTCGACCTGATCAGCCAGGCGGAGCACGACGAGGTGGCCTCGGCCGTGCTCGTGACCGACTCCGCCGAGCTCGCGACCGCCGTCGTCGCCGAGCTCGAGCGGCTGGTGCCGCGCACGATGAGCGCCGAACGGGTGCGCACGGCGCTCGACGGGCGCCAGTCGGCCGTCGTGCTCGTCGACGACATGGCAGCGGCAGCCGACTTCAGCAACGCGTACGGCCCCGAGCACCTCGAGATCCAGACGGCCGACGACGACGCGGTGCTGGCGCTCGTCACGAACGCCGGAGCCGTCTTCGTCGGCGCGAGCACGCCCGTGAGCCTGGGCGACTACCTGGCGGGCTCGAACCACGTGCTCCCGACGGGCGGGCAGTCCCGGTTCTCCTCGGGTCTCGGCGCCTACACCTTCCTGCGCCCGCAGCAGATCGTCCGCTACGAGCAGTCCGCCCTCGCCGCGGTGGCCGACCGTCTCGTCGCCCTGTCGCGTGCCGAGCTGCTGCCGGCGCACGGTGAAGCGGTGTCGGCGCGGCTCCAGCGGCCCTGAGGGCCGCCCCGGGGGCCGCCCCGGGGGCCCACGAGGTGCCAGTACGCTGAACGCACCATGTTCTGTCCTTTCTGTCGTCATCCCGATTCCCGCGTCGTCGACTCGCGCACGAGCGACGACGGCACGTCGATCCGTCGACGTCGCCAGTGCCCGAACTGCGGCCGTCGCTTCAGCACGACCGAGACCGCGAGCCTCAACGTCGTGAAGCGCAACGGCGTGCTCGAGCCCTTCAGCCGGGAGAAGATCATCTCGGGCGTCCGCAAGGCCTGCCAGGGGCGTCCGGTCACCGACGGCGACCTGGCCGTCCTCGCCCAGAAGGTCGAGGAGGCCGTGCGGGCGTCGGGCACGTCGCAGATCGAGGCCAACGACATCGGCCTGGCGATCCTGCCGCCGCTGCGCGAGCTCGACGAGGTGGCCTACCTCCGCTTCGCCAGCGTCTACCAGGCGTTCGACTCCCTCGACGACTTCGAGGCCTCGATCTCGCAGCTGCGCTCCGAGCACGCCTCGCGTCCTCCCGCGACCCGGTCGGTCGACGAGTGAGGACCCCGTACCGCGTCCTCTTCGACGTCGTCTTCGCCCGGATGGACCCGGAGGACGCGCACCACCTGGCGTTCCGCGTCATCAGGGCCGTCCCGCGGCTGGGGCTCGCCCCCCTCGTCCGGCGCCTGACCGCCCCGCACCCCTCGCTGGCCGTCGACGCCCTCGGCCTGAGGTTCGCGTCGCCCTTCGGCGTCGCCGCCGGCTTCGACAAGGACGCGCGGGGCATCGCCGGGCTCGGCGCGCTGGGCTTCGGCCACGTCGAGGTCGGGACGATCACGGCACGTGCCCAGCCCGGCAACGAGCGGCCGCGTCTGTTCCGGCTCGTGCCGGACCTCGCCGTCGTCAACCGCATGGGGTTCAACAACGGAGGCGCGGAGGCCGCGGCGGAGGAGCTCGCCCGGGCTCGGCGGGCGACCGTGCGCCCCGTGGTCGGCGTGAACATCGGCAAGAGCCGTGTCGTCGAGGTCGACGACGCGATCGACGACTACCTCGTCAGCACGCGCCTGCTCGCGCCCCTGGCCGACTACCTGGCCGTGAACGTCAGCTCCCCGAACACGCCCGGCCTCCGGGGGCTCCAGGAGCTCGACAAGCTCTCGCCGCTCCTGACGGCGGTCCGCGACGCGGCGGGTTCGACGCCGGTCCTCGTCAAGATCGCTCCCGACCTCGACGACGACGGCGTCCGCCGCATCGGCGGGCTCGTCTCGGAGCTCGGCCTCGCGGGCGTCATCGCGACCAACACGACGCTGTCCCGCGAGGGGCTGTCGACGTCGCCCGCCGTGGTCGAGGCCGCGGGAGCCGGCGGGCTGTCGGGGGCCCCGCTCGCGGCGCGGTCGCTGGAGGTCCTCCGTCTGCTGCGCTCCGTCCTGCCGGCCGAGTCGTGCGTCGTCTCCGTCGGGGGAGTGAGCAGCGCCGCCGACGTCGACGAGCGTCTCCGGGCCGGCGCGACGCTGGTGCAGGGCTACACCGCGTTCCTCTACCGCGGCCCGTCGTGGGCGCGCCAGGTGAACCGGGGCCTCCGCCGGCTCCGCCGTCGAGCCTGAGCCACCAGGCGGGACACGACGACGCCCCGGCCCCCTCGCGGGGGGCCGGGGCGTCGTCGTGTCGGCCGAGGTCGGGGCCTAGAGGACGGGGAACTGCCGGCGCTTGACCTGCGGCTTCGGGAGCCGCATGGGCTTCAGCTGCATGCAGCGCATGGCGGCGTACCAGCGGGTGCCTCGCTGGACCGCGTCGGCCCCGAACTTCTCGCTGAGGCGCTTGGTGACCAGGTGCCCGCAGACGAGGCAGTCGATGATCGCGACGATGAAGAAGCCCCACAGCACGAAGAGGGTCGCGGCCTGGACGGCCGTCACCTGCACGAGGCTCATCACGATGACGAGCACCATGAGGGGGATCATCGCCTCGCCGACGCTGTAGCGAGCGTCGACGTAGTCGCGCACGTAGCGGCGCTGCGGGCCCTTGTCGCGCTCGGGGAGGAACTTCTCCTCGCCGTTGGCGAGACCGACGCGGGCACGGTCGCGCTGCTCGGCGAGGCGGGCGCGCTGCGCCTTCTGCGCTTCCTTGCCGGTGGCGACGAGAGGGCGGAGGTTGGCCTGCTCGCGCTCACGCCGGGTGGGGGTCGGACGGCCCTTGCCGGCCGTCGTCGGCTCCTGGTCGACGACCTGCGTCGTCGGGATGGTCTTGTCTGATGCCTTGGCCACGGTGTCCTCGGGTCTCGTCGAGTTCCTAAGATTACCTGCATGACCGTCTCGCAGCATCCCGTCCCCCCGACCGACCCGCGCACTGTCAGCGAACTCGCGGAGGCGGTGCAGGGCGGCCTGCCCCGGTCGATCGCCGACCTGGGCGCCCTCGTGCGCATCCCCTCGGTCTCCTGGGAGGCGTTCGACCCGTCCCACGTGGCCGCCAGCGCCGACGCCGTGGCCGAGCTCGTCCGCAGCACCGGGCTCTTCGACGACGTGCGCGTGAGCCGCGCCCCCATCGGCGACACGGGCGTGCAGGGCCAGCCCGCCGTGCTCGCGCGCCGCGCGGCCCGAGACGGCAAGCCCACCGTCCTCCTCTACGCCCACCACGACGTGCAGCCCCAGGGCGACGACGCCGACTGGGAGACCCCGCCCTTCGAGCCGACCCTCAAGGGCGACCGGCTGTACGGCCGCGGCGCCTCCGACGACAAGGCCGGCGTCATGACGCACGTCGCCGCCCTCCGCGCCGTGCACGAGGTGATCGGCGACGATCTCGGGGTGGGCGTCGCCCTGTTCATCGAGGGGGAGGAGGAGTTCGGCTCCCGCTCGTTCGCCGACTTCCTGCGGCAGCACCGCGACGACCTCGCCGCCGACGTGATCGTCGTGGCCGACTCCGACAACTGGAGCACGACCGTCCCCGCCATCACCGTCGGCCTCCGCGGCAACGTGACCTTCAAGCTCACGGTCCGCACGCTGGCGCACGCGTCGCACTCCGGCATGCTGGGAGGCGCGGTGCCCGACGCCATGATGGCTGCCGTCGCCCTGCTGGCCACCTTCCACGACGCCGACGGCAGCGTGGCGGTCGAGGGCCTCCACCGCCGCGAGGCCGACCACCCCGACCAGTCCGAGGAGACGCTCCGCGAGGAGTCGGGACTCCTCGAGGGGGTCTCGCCGATCGGCACCGGGCCGATCCTCAGCCGCGTGTGGTCGCAGCCCTCGATCACGGTCACGGGCATCGACGCGCCGTCGGTGGCCAACGCGTCGAACACCCTCCTGCCGGAGGTCAGCGTCCGTGTCAGCGCCCGCATCGCACCTGGGCAGACCGCGGAGTCCGCCTACGAGGCGCTCGAGGCGCACGTCCGGTCCCACGCGCCCTTCGGGGCCCACGTCGAGATCACGGACGTCGACCGCGGCGACCCCTTCCTCGTCGACACGTCGGGCTGGGCCATCGCCGACGCGACGGTCGCCATGACGGAGGCGTGGGGCGAGGCGCCCGTCCAGACCGGCATCGGCGGGTCGATCCCGTTCATCGCCGACCTGGTGGGCACCTTCCCCGAGGCACAGATCCTCGTCACGGGCGTCGAGGACCCGGAGACGCGCGCACACAGCCCGAACGAGTCGCAGCACCTCGGCGTGCTGCACCGGGCCATCCTCAGCGAGGCGATCCTGATCGCCCGCCTCGACGCCCGGGGCTGACGGAACAAATCCGGGGGAGTGCTGCTTACACTGGTCGACGACGAGTGTCCGACACTCACACCGCTCGAATGGAGACTCCATGACCGACACCGCAACCGCTGCCGTCACGACGGCCGGCGACACCGAGACCTCCGCTCACGGCGTGCAGCTGACCACGACCGCCGCCGACAAGGTCCGCAGCCTGCTCACGCAGGAGGGCCGTGACGACCTCCGCCTCCGCGTGGCCGTCCAGCCCGGCGGCTGCTCGGGCCTCATCTACCAGCTCTACTTCGACGAACGTCTCCTCGAGGGCGACGCGACCGTCGACTACGACGGCGTCGAGGTCGTCGTCGACAAGATGAGCGTCCCGTACCTCGACGGTGCTGCCATCGACTTCGAGGACACCATCCAGAAGCAGGGCTTCACGATCGACAACCCCAACGCGCAGGGCAGCTGCGCCTGCGGCGACAGCTTCCACTGACGCGTCTCCGCCCGTCGATCACGAGGGGATCGCCCGATGCACGGGCGGTCCCCTCCGTCGTCCCACCGTCTCGACGTCGAACATCACGGCGTGCTGTGTTCGGAGGTCGGCACAACCTGCGAGTAGGCTAGGGAAGTCCCGTCCTAGACTGGGAAGACCCCCCGCTGTCGTGTCATCCGAGAGGTAACAGTGCGTTCTAACCGCCGTCTTCGTTGGGCCGCCATCCCCGTGGCCGCCGTCATGGCCCTGGTGTTGGCAGGCTGCACGACCGATCAGCTGCAGGGGTGGCTGCCCACCACCGCCGGCACGACGAACCACGTCGACAGCATCATCGGCCTGTGGGTGACCTCCTGGATCGTCCTGCTCATCGTCGGCGTCATCGTGTGGGGCCTCGTGATCTGGGCGTGCATCGCCTACCGCCGTCGCAAGGGCCAGACCGGGCTCCCCGTCCAGCTGCGTTACAACATGCCGATCGAGATCTTCTACACGGTCGTGCCGCTCATCCTCGTGCTCGGCTTCTTCGCCTTCACGGCCCGCGACCAGGCCGAGATCGAGACCCCGACCGCGAACCCCGACGTGAAGATCGACGTCTACGCCAAGCGCTGGGCGTGGGACTTCAACTACATCGACCAGCAGAACGAGGACGACAGCGTCTACTACCAGGGCATCCAGGCCCAGGAGCTCGGCGACGGCAACATCGACGAGAGCCAGCTGCCCGTCCTGTACCTCCCCGTCGGCAAGTCGGTCGAGATCGACCTCAACTCGCGCGACGTGGCCCACTCCTTCTGGGTCGTCGACTTCCTCTACAAGAAGGACACGATCCCCGGCAAGACGAACTACATGTACTTCACCCCGGAGAAGGAAGGCACCTTCACCGGCAAGTGCGCCGAGCTGTGCGGCGAGTACCACTCGCTGATGCTGTTCAACGTCAAGGTCGTGTCGCAGAGCGAGTACGACGACTACCTGGCGACCCTCGCCGAGCAGGGCAAGACCGGCCTGCTGGGCGACCAGTACAACACCAACACCAACGAGCCGAACAACGAGGCGCCCGTCGCCTCCGGCTCCGACGAGAAGTAAGGGCACGGTTCGATGACAACCACCGCCACCCGCCCCACCACCGGTGGGACGTCCTCCGGACAGGACTTCGGGGCGTCGAAGGTCGGCCGCAAGGGCAACGTCGTCGTGAGCTGGCTCACCTCGACCGACCACAAGACCATCGGGTACATGTACCTGATCGCGTCGTTCCTGTTCTTCTGCCTCGGCGGCGTCATGGCCCTGATCATCCGTGCGCAGCTCTTCGCGCCGGGCCTCGAGGTCGTCGCGACCAAGGAGCAGTACAACCAGCTCTTCACGATGCACGGCACGATCATGCTGCTGATGTTCGCGACGCCGCTCTTCTCGGGCTTCGCCAACGTGCTGATGCCGCTCCAGATCGGTGCACCCGACGTCGCGTTCCCGCGCCTCAACGGCTTCGCGTTCTGGCTCTACCTGTTCGGGTCGCTCATCGCGGTGGCCGGCTTCCTGACCCCGCAGGGTGCGGCCTCCTTCGGGTGGTTCGCGTACGCGCCCCTCTCCGACACGACGTTCTCGCCAGGGCTCGGAGGCAACCTCTGGGTGTTCGGCCTCGGCATGACCGGCTTCAGCACGATCCTCGGCTCGGTCAACTTCATCACCACGATCGTCACGATGCGTGCCCCGGGCATGACCATGTGGCGCATGCCGATCTTCACGTGGAACACGCTGATCACGTCGATCCTCGTGATCATGGCCTTCCCGGTCCTGGCTGCCGCGCTCTTCGGGCTCGGCTTCGACCGCGTCTTCGACGCGCAGGTCTTCAACCCCGCCAACGGCGGAGCGATCCTCTGGCAGCACCTCTTCTGGTTCTTCGGCCACCCCGAGGTCTACATCATCGCGCTGCCGTTCTTCGGCATCATCAGCGAGGTCCTGCCGGTCTTCAGCCGCAAGCCGATCTTCGGCTACAAGACCCTGGTCTACGCGACGATCTCCATCGCGGCCCTGTCGGTCACGGTGTGGGCTCACCACATGTACGTCACCGGGTCGGTCCTGCTGCCCTTCTTCTCGCTCATGACCATGCTCATCGCGGTCCCCACCGGCGTGAAGATCTTCAACTGGATCGGCACGATGTGGCGTGGCTCGGTGACGTTCGAGACCCCCATGCTGTGGGCGATCGGCTTCCTCATCACCTTCACGTTCGGTGGCCTCACCGGCGTCATCCTCGCCTCCCCGCCCCTCGACTTCCACGTGTCCGACACGTACTTCGTCGTGGCGCACTTCCACTACGTCGTGTTCGGCACCGTCGTCTTCGCGATGTTCTCCGGCTTCTACTTCTGGTGGCCCAAGTGGACGGGCAAGATGCTCAACGAGCGTCTCGGCAAGATCCACTTCTGGATGCTCTTCGTCGGGTTCCACACGACGTTCCTCATCCAGCACTGGCTCGGCGTGATGGGCATGCCCCGTCGCTACGCCACGTACCAGCCCGAGGACCACTTCACGTGGATGAACCAGCTCTCCACGATCGGGTCGATGCTGCTCGGCGTCTCGATCCTGCCGTTCCTCTACAACGTGTACATCACGGCTCGTCGTGCACCCAAGGTCGAGGTGAACGACCCGTGGGGCTACTCCCGCTCGCTCGAGTGGGCCACCTCGTGCCCGCCGCCCCGCCACAACTTCACGTCGATCCCGCGCATCCGTTCGGAGTCGCCGGCGTTCGACCTCAACCACCCGGAGGCCGGCCTCCCCGTCGGCATCGGGCCGGCGAAGGACGCCCCGGATGCCCCGACGTACGACGCTTCCAGCGACAAGGTGAAGTAGGCCCAGCATGAAGACCAACGCAACCCTCTTCTGGATCCTCGCGATCTTCTTCTTCGCCCTCTGCGCCGTCTACACGGTGTGGAACATCATCGACGTCAACAAGGTGGAGTGGGCAGGCACGATGGGCATCGGCCTGGCAGGGGCCCTCGGTGTCTTCCTGGCCTTCTACATGGGCCGCTCCCACGCAGCCCAAGGGGGCGAGCTCCCGGAGGACCGCCTCGACGCCAACATCGACGACGGCGACCCCGAGCTCGGGCACTTCAGCCCGTGGTCGTGGTGGCCCATCCTCCTCGCCTTCTCCTGTGGCCTGATCTTCCTGGCGCTGGCCGTCGGCATGTGGATCATCTACATCGGTGGCGCCCTCGTCGCTGTGTCGCTCGTCGGTTGGGTCTACGAGTACTACCGGGGCAACTTCGCTCACTAGGTCTGCTTGTTCCGTCACGAAGGCGCTCACCCGACAGGGTGGGCGCCTTCGTCGTGGGGCGGCCCACGAGGACCGTTCACGGGCTCGTGCCTCACCCGCAGGGCTGCTGTCGTGGTCGCATCTTCGTCGACGGTGTCCCGACGCGAGCCGTCTCCTGCGGCGGGAGGTGCAGCAGAGTGCCCGGGGCCGCGAAACAATGACGACCGCGTGCCCTGGTCCACTGGCGACGGCGTACGACGAGCTCGGCGGCTACGCATGGCCTCGGTGCGCTCCCGCGAGCTCCCCGATCCCCAGGGCGCTGCGAGGCCGCCTGCCGGCCGCAGGGGACGCAGCGCCGCGGACGGGCGGGGACAGGTGTTCTACGGGCGCTGGTATCGAGGCAACCATGGCCTGGGTCCGGCTTCCGCCGGCGCCGGCAGCGAGGCCCAGGTGGGGGAGTCGCGTCCCGAGGCCCTGGTGACGGGCTGTCCCTGCAGGGTCCGGAGGGTCGAGCTCGTCAGGAGCGCACCGACGGTCCGCCCCCATTCGTCAGGCGTGCGCCATGCCGGGGTGGAAGAAACGGTCCGCGTCGACACGAGGTCGATGCGGATGGCCTGATCGTTCGGGTGCCCGAGGACGGGTCAGCGGCTGTGTGGCGCGGGTGTGATCAGCCCGGACGGGTCGATGCCTCCCGGCGGCATGACCGGTCACGACTCACGCAGGCCGCCGTCTGACGCCGAGACCGGCTGGCCGAGGCCGGAACTCAGACCCCCGGGAAGGAGATCCGTGCTCTGGCACGCGGGACGGAGCACTGCACCGCCCAAGCCAGCCGACGCGAGGCTCACCACCTGCCTGCTCTTGCGGCCTCGTGGCTGTGGCGGCGTCACGGTGCGTCACGCAAGCTACGGGCGGTTCCGAGTTCCGAGCGTTGTCCTCGGCGCACAGGGGCGGAGACGACGAAGGGCCCGACTGCCGGAGCAGTCGGGCCCTTCGGGGGAGAGGATCAGTGCTGGTCGATGGAGCGGTGCTCCTCCGACGCCGACACGGCCTCGTGGTGGTGACCCGCCTCGATCTCGGAACGCTTCACCGGGGCGATGCGGTCCTCGAAGAAGAACGACGACACGGACGCACGGAGTCGCTGGACAGGCGTGATCTGACCGTTTGCGTTCGGACGGACCATCAGGGGCTCGTACTCGTTGAAGTTGAGCAGACGCCAGCGCTCGTACTCGTCGAGCTGCTCGTGGACCTCGACGTACTCGCCACCGGGGAGGCGGACGATGCGGCCCGACTCGTAGCCGTGGAGAGCGATCTCGCGGTCCTTCTTCTGCAGCGCGAGGCAGACGCGCTTCGTGATCATGAAGGCGATGAACGGCCCGAGGATCAGGCACGCCTGCACGGCGTGGATGACGTAGTTCAGGCTCAGGTGGAAGTGCGTCGCCATCAAGTCGGAGCTGGCAGCTGCCCAGAGGCTCGCGTAGACGACGATGCCGGCGGCGCCGATGGCGGTGCGGGTCGGCGCGTTGCGCGGGCGATCGAGGATGTGGTGCTCGCGCTTGTCGCCGGTCACCCAGGCCTCGAGGAACGGGTACAGCAGCACCGCGAGGATGAAGACGACCAGGACGGCGATCGGAGCCAGGATGTTCATCGAGACCGTGTAGCCGAAGGCCACGAACTCCCATCCCGGGGGCACCAGGCGCAGCGCACCGTCGGCGAAGCCGATGTACCAGTCCGGCTGCGTTCCCGCGGAGACGGGGGAGGGGTCGTAGGGCCCGTAGTTCCAGATCGGGTTGATCGTGAACAGCGACGCGATGAGCACCAGCACGCCGAAGACGATGAAGAAGAAGCCACCGGCCTTCGCCGCGAAGACGGGCATGACGGGTACGCCGACCACGTTCTCGTTCGTCTTGCCGGGGCCCGCCCACTGGGTGTGCTTGTTGATGATCAGGAGCAGAAGGTGGACGCCGAGGAGCGCGATCAGCAAGGCCGGCAGCAGCATGATGTGCAGCGAGTAGAAGCGGCCGACCATGTCGGTGCCCGGGAACTCCCCGCCGAAGAGCAGGTACGAGATCCAGACGCCGATGACCGGGATGCCCTTCACCATGCCGTCGATGATCCGCGCGCCGTTGCCGGAGAGCAGGTCGTCGGGGAGCGAGTAGCCCGTGAAGCCCTCGGCCATCGCGAGCACCCACAGGGTGAAGCCGACGACCCAGTTGATCTCGCGGGGCTTGCGGAACGCACCCGTGAAGTAGACGCGGAGCATGTGCAGCATGATCGACGCCACGAACAGCAGGGCCGCCCAGTGGTGGATCTGGCGGAACAGGAGGCCGCCGCGGATGTCGAACGAGATGTCGAGGGTCGACGCCATCGCCGCCGACATGTTGAGGCCCTTCAACGGCACGTAGGAGCCGTTGTAGTTGACCTCCGCCATCGAGGGCTGGAAGAAGAACGTCAGGAACGTGCCCGACAGGAGGATGACGACGAAGGAGTACAGCGCCACCTCGCCGAGCATGAACGACCAGTGGTCGGGGAAGATCTTGCGCCCGACCTCGCGGACGAGGCCGGACATGCTGGTGCGCTCGTCGATGTAGTTCGCGGTCGCGCCGAAGATCTTGTTGGTCCGGGTGGGCGCGAACGCCGGTGCCGAGACGGTCGTGGTGCCGTGCGACGACGTGGTCGTCTCGGTACCCGGTGCAGGGGTGGTGGTGGTCACTTGGCGCGCTCCCAGAAGCTCGGGCCCACAGGTTCGTGGAAGTCGCTCTGCGCGACGAGGTACCCGTCTGCGTCGACGGCGATCGGCAGCTGCGGGAGCGGGCGCTTGGCCGGTCCGAAGATCACTTCGCAGTTGTTGGTCACGTCGAACGTGGACTGGTGGCAGGGGCAGAGCAGGTGGTGGGTCTGCTGCTCGTACAGCGCCACGGGGCAGCCGACGTGCGTGCAGATCTTGGAGTAGGCGACGATGCCGTCGTACTGCCAGTCCTCGCGTCCCTCGGGGATGTTGAGGTCCTCGGGCTTGAGACGCATGAGGAGGACGGCAGCCTTGGCTTTCTCCTCGAGCAGGTGCTCGGATTCGTTCAGGCTCTCGGGGATGACGTGGAACACCGAGCCCAGGGTGACGTCCGAGGCCTTGATGCGGGCGCCGGACGGGTCGCGGGTGAGGTGCATGCCCTCTTCCCACAGGGTGTGACGGAGGACCTCGTTCGGGTCCTCCGCGGGAGCGAGGTCGCGGAACAGCACGACCGCGGGGAGCGGCGTCGCGACGAGCGCACCGATCAGGCTGTTGCGGATCAGGGCACGACGGCCGAAGCCGGACTCCTGGTTGCCCAGGGCGAAGACCTCGACGGCCTTCTCCCGGGTCTCGTCGGTGCCGCGCGTGCTGTGGCGCATCTCGGTGATCTCACGCGCAGGCATGAGGGTCTTCGACCAGTGCACCGCGCCGATGCCCACGGAGAGGAGGCCGAGCGCGATGCCCAGGCCGAGGAAGAGGTTGTTGAGGCGGACGGAGCCCGAGTCGCCGGACGTGATCGGGAAGGCCACGTAGGCGCCGATGGCGGCGATGCTGCCGACGATCGAGAGGAAGAACCAGGTGCTGACCTGACGCTCGGCACGCTTCTCGGCCCGCGGGTCGATGTCGGTGACACGGTCACGGTGCGGCGGCTCGCCCGGGTTCTCGAAGACGTCCGTCGTGACGACGGCCGTGCCGGCCGAGACCTGTCGAGGCTCATGCTTCTCGACAGCCGAGCCCGTGTTCGGGGCCTCGTCGTCGTGCTGTGCCATGGAGTTTGCCTTTCGGTGAAGTACGGGGAGGAGAGCTGCTAGTTGGAGCGGGCCGTGAGCCAGATGGTCACGGCGACGATCGCTCCGAGCCCGAAGATCCAGATGAAGAGGCCTTCGGCGACGGGGCCGAGGCTCCCGAGCTCGAATCCGCCGGGCGACGGGTTCTTCTCCAGGTACTTGAGGTACGTGATGACGTCGGCCTTGTCTTGCGGCGACAGGTTGAGGTCGTTGAAGACGGGCATGTTCTGCGGGCCGGTGAGCATGGCCTCGTAGATGTGGGCCTCGCTGACGCCCTTGAGCGACGGGGCGTACTTGCCCTCGGTCAGCGCGCCGCCGGCACCGGCGACGTTGTGGCACATGGCGCAGTTGATGCGGAAGAGCTCGGCGCCGTTGGTCGTGTCGCCGTCGGCCTGGAGGTACTCCTCGTCGGGGATCGAGGGGCCGGGGGCGAGGGACGCGACGTAGGCGGCGAGGTCGGCGACCTGGTCGTCCGTGAACTGGACGGGCTTCTCCTCGGCCTGGGGGCCGTTGGCGGCCATCGGCATGCGGCCGGTGCCCACCTGGAAGTCGACGGAGGCGGAGCCGACGCCGATCAGGCTGGGGCCGTCGCCGGTGCCGTCGGCGGAGAGGCCGTGGCAGGTGGCGCAGTTCGAGGCGAAGAGCTTCTGGCCCTCGTCGATGCTCTGCTGCGAGGCTGCGGCGGGCGCCGACTCCTCGGCAGTGGCCGTCGAGGAGAACAGCGCGTAGGCACCGCCGGTGGTGAGGAGACCCACGAGGAGGAGCGACGCCGTGGCCAACGGGCTACGGCGTCCGGTCTTCGTGGTGCGTCGGGAGGACGAGCTTCTGGAGAACATGCTGTGCGAACGATCCAATGCCTATTTGAGGACGTAGACGACCATGAAGAGGCCGATCCACACCACGTCGACGAAGTGCCAGTAGTACGAGACCACGATGGCGGTCGTGGCCTCCTTGTGACCGAAGTTCTTGGCCGCGAAGGCGCGACCGATGGTCAGGAGGAAGGCGATGAGCCCGCCGATCACGTGTGCTCCGTGGAAGCCCGTGGTCATGTAGAAGGCCGAGCCGTAGGCGCTCGAGCTGAGCGTGACGTGCTCCGAGATGAGGTGCGCGTACTCGAACACCTGGAGGCAGATGAAGACGGCGCCCATCGAGTAGGTCAGGAAGAACCACTCGACCATGCCCCAGCTGCCGACCTGGAAGAGCCGACCGGTGCGACGGGCCTGCATGCGCTCGGCCGCGAAGACGCCGAACTGGCAGGTGACCGAGGAGAGGACCAGGGTGATGGTGTTGGTCAGGGCGAACGGCACGTCGAGCTTCGCGGTCTCGGCGGCCCAGAGGCCGGGAGACGTGCTGCGGAGCGTGAAGTAGATCGCGAAGAGGCCGGCGAAGAACATGACCTCGCTGCCGAGCCACACGATGGTGCCCACGGCAACCGTGCTCGGTCGGTTGACGACCGGTCCGCTAGAAGGTCTCGAGAGAGAGGTACTTGTCACGCGCTCCATTATGCCTGGTAAGTCGCCGCGGGTTTGCGCAGGAAACTCCGCGCCGGGAATTTCTGTTGACGCCGAGCTATCTGGGCGGGGCGCAGCCGCCGCTAGCCTGGGCAGATGTTCTCCGAGCTCGCCTGGCCTGCCCTCATCGACTCCCTCCTGGCGCGTCGTGACCTCTCGATCACGGAGGCCACCTGGGCGATGGAGCAGGTGATGACCGGGGCCGCCACGCCCGCCCAGCTCGCGGCGTTCCTGGTGGCGCTGCGAGCCAAGGGCGAGACCGTCGACGAGATCGTCGGCTTCCGCGATGCCGTCCTGGCCCACGCGGTGCCGCTCCCCGTCGACTCCATGGCGGTCGACATCGTCGGCACCGGCGGCGACCGCTTCGGCACCGTGAACGTGTCGACCATGGCCTCCGTCGTGGTCGCCGCGACCGGCGTGCCCGTGATCAAGCACGGCAACCGCGCCGCGAGCTCGTCGTCCGGCTCGTCCGACGTCCTGGCGGCGCTCGGGATCGACCTGACCCTCGACGCCGACCGCGTCGCGGCCGTCCTGGCCGAGGCGGGCCTGACCTTCGCCTTCGCCGCGGCCTTCCACCCCGGGTTCGGCAACGCGGCCGCCGTGCGCCGCGAGATCGGCGTCCCGACGGTCTTCAACTTCCTGGGGCCTCTGGTGAACCCCGCGAGGCCCGAGGCGAGTGCCGTGGGCGTGGCCCAGCTCGACAAGGTGCCGCTGATCGTGGGCGTCTTCCAGACCCGCGGCGCGACGGCGCTCGTCTTCCGGGGCGACGACGGCCTCGACGAGCTGACGACCACCGGGCACAGCCACATCTGGGAGGTGTCGACGGGGTCGGTGACGGAGCACGACCTCGATCCCCTCGACCTCGGCATCCCGCGGGCGCGCATCGACGACCTCGTCGGCGGCGACGCGGCGCACAACGCCGACGTGGCGAGGCGCGTGCTGGCGGGGGAGACCGGTCCCGTGCGCGACATCGTGCTGCTGAACGCCGCGGCCGGTCTCGTCAGCTACCGGCTCGCAGCCGACCAGTCGGAGCGCGACCGCCCGATCGTCGCTCGGTTCCGCGAGCAGCTGGCCGTCGCCTCCCAGGCCGTCGACAGCGGGGCGGCGTCGGCCAAGCTCGACGCCTGGATCGCGGCGACGCAGCGCTCCTGACCAGGTCGGCTCAGGCCGACCGCTCCCGACTGCGCCGACGCAGGCCGTCGCGGCGCCTTCCGGCAGCCGCCCCCGGGCACGCGAGAAGGGCTCGTTCCGAGGAACGGGCCCTCCTGCGGTGCGTCTCCGCCGGCGTCAGCTCAGCGTCGGACGGCGAGCCTCGGGACGATCAGGCTCAGACGACGTCCTCGTCGACCCAGTCGAAGGTCTTCGTGACGGCCTTCTTCCACAGGCGCAGCGTGCGGTCGCGCTCGTCGGACTCGATGGCGGGCGTCCAGCGCTTGTCCTCCTGCCAGTTCGAGCGCAGGTCGTCGAGCGTCTCCCAGAAGCCCACCGCGAGGCCGGCGGCGTAGGCCGCGCCGAGCGCCGTGGTCTCGGCGACGACCGGACGCACCACGGGCACGTTCAGGATGTCGGCCTGGAACTGCATCAGGGCGTCGTTGCCGGTCATGCCGCCGTCGACCTTGAGCTCGGTGAGGTCGACGCCCGAGTCGGCGTTGACCGCGTCGAGCACCTCGCGGGTCTGGAAGGCGGTCGCCTCCAGCGCGGCACGGGCGATGTGGCCCTTGTTGACGTAGCGCGTGAGGCCGACCAGGGCGCCGCGGGCGTCCGATCGCCAGTACGGCGCGAAGAGGCCGGAGAACGCGGGCACGAAGTAGACGCCTCCGTTGTCCTCGACCGTCTTGGCCAGCTCCTCGACCTCCGGGGCCGAGCCGATGATGCCCAGGTTGTCGCGCAGCCACTGGATCAGCGAGCCCGTGACGGCGATGGAGCCCTCGAGCGCGTAGTGGGGCGCCGCGTCGCCGAGCTTGTAGCCGAGCGTCGTGAGCAGCCCGTTCTTCGAGTGGACGATCTCCTCGCCCGTGTTGAAGATCAGGAAGTTGCCGGTGCCGTAGGTGTTCTTCGACTCGCCCTGGTCGAAGGCGGCCTGTCCGAACGTCGCGGCCTGCTGGTCGCCGAGGATGCCGGCGATGGGCACCTCGCGCAGCAGGCTCGACGCCTCGACGGTGCCGTAGACCTCGGAGGAGCTCTTGATCTCGGGGAGCATCGAGCGGGGCACGTCGAAGGCCTCGAGGATGTCGTCGCGCCACTCGAGCGTCTCGAGGTCCATGAAGAGGGTGCGCGAGGCGTTGGTGACGTCGGTGACGTGGA
>Ga0265780_10000396_pt1 | contig 69512 bp, 69 predicted proteins | sample P1T30metagenome_FD_192432 | JGI IMG/M metagenome (GOLD analysis project Ga0265780, IMG submission 192432) | Plant litter microbial communities from East Loma Ridge, Irvine, California - P1 T30 | ecosystem: Environmental > Terrestrial > Plant litter > Unclassified | place: USA: California...
TGGCACCTCGGCCCCGCCGACAAGTACGAGATCGGCGTGTCCGGCCTGACGGGAGCGATCGACAACGGCAGCGGCACCCGGACCCGGCGCCATGCCATGGCGGTGCATGCCAAGGGCACGCTTGGCCCGGTCGACGTGATGCTCGAGGCGCTGCGCTATCGCTACGGCACCGCCCACGGGCCGGACCAGACCTACGGCGGCCTCGACCCGAACAGCTTCGTGATACTCGGCGCCTTCGGCTATCCGTATCCGGTGGCATCGAAAGGCGATATCTATATTGCCAACCTCAGTCACGACATCGGCGGCAGCCTCGGGCCGTTCAAGGGGTTCAAGGTCTACAACGACTACAGCGTGCTGCGCAAGCGGAGCGGCGCCTACCAGGATGCCGTGCAAAATGTGAGCGGCGTGAGCTTTTCGTCCGGCAAGTGGACCTTCTACGCCGACTTCATGCTGGGCAAGCACCATCCCTACCTGTCGCCGGACGGCGGCGGACTGGCGGCCACGTCGGCCGAGCATGACGGGTTCACGCGCAGGATCAATCTGCAAGCCGGTTATTACTTCTGAACTGACCTGACATGACACTCGCGCTGACCCTGGCCGCCGCCAAGAGTTTCCTGTTCGTGTTCGTGACCATGCTGCCGATCCTGAATCCGGCCGCGACGGCGCCGATCTTCCTGAGCATGACGGAAGGCGCATCGCCCACGACCCGCACGATGCTGGCACGCCGCATCGCGCGCAACATGTTCTGGCTGATGACAGGGTCGATGCTGGTCGGGTCCTATGTGCTCGATTTCTTCGGCATCTCGCTGCCGATCGTCCGTATCGGCGGCGGCCTGATCCTCGCCTCCGTGGCCTGGCGCCTGCTCGGCGCCACCCCGGAAACACCGGACAGCCGGGCGACCCTGGCCGAGGCGTTCACGCCGGACCGGGCGCAACGGCAGGCTTTCTATCCGCTGACCTTTCCGATCAGCTGCGGCCCGGCTTCGATCTCCGTCGCCATCACGGTCGGCGTCAGCCTGCACGACGTGCAGCTTGCCATGTCCCTGGCACGCATGGGCGCCGCCCTGCTTGCGCTGGCACTCATCGGCGTGCTGCTGTACCTGGCTTTTCGCTATGGCGAGCACTTGCTGCGCCTGATCGGCGAAGCCGGGACAGCCGTCTTCCTGCGCCTGACCGCCTTCATCCTGCTGTGCCTCGGCGTGCAGATCGTGTGGGATGGCGTGCACGAACTGATGCTCGACCTGATGTCCACACACCTTGCCGCGCTTTGACTGCGCATGGACTCAGTGCGTCACCAGCGACCGGTAAAGCGGCGCTGCCGCCGACCCGGCAAGCGGCTTGTCCAGCGCTTGCGGCAGCGGCACCGTGACACCGTCGCCCGCCTGCTCGGCCGCCCCATCGAATCGGTAAGCCGCCGCATCATGCACTTCCCACGCCCCCTCCCCCATCAAGTGCAGCACATGGGTATGGTGGCGCAGCACCGCCGGCCGGTGCGCAATGCTGATGAGCGTCGTACCGCTCTCGCGCAGCCGGCTGTACAGCGACGCCTCGTTGGCACTGTCCAGCGCACTGGTCGCTTCGTCCAGGATCACGATCCGGGGCGCATGCACAAGCACGCGGCCAAAGGCCAGGCGCTGCTGTTCGCCGACGGACAGCAGCTTGTCCCAGTCGCGCACCGCATCCAGCCCGCCCACGCGCTCGGCCAGGCGCGGCAGGTGCACCTGTTCCAGGATGGCCAGCAGCTGTTCGTCGCTCAAGTCGGCATGCGTGCTGGGGTAGATCAGCTGGCTGCGCAGCGTGCCCGCCTGCAGGTAGGGCTGCTGCGGCAGGAAGAAGAAGTCTTCCAGCGGCGGATGATGGATCGCGCCGCTGCCGGTCTGCCACAGGCCCGCGATCGCCCGCAGCAGCGAGCTCTTGCCGCAGCCGCTGTCGCCGGTGATGAGCAGCGCGTCGCCCGGCTTGATGGTCAGGTGCAGCTCCTTGATCAGCACCCGTTCCGATTGCGGCGGATGCAGGGTCAGCGACTGCAGCGCCAGATGCTTGGCAGGATGCCGCTCGATGCATGGGTGCGTCTCGGCGTCGGCGGCAGCGCCGGCCGGCGCCGCGTCATCCAGCACCAGCCGGGACAAGCCATGCAGGCGGTCGATGCCGGCAATGAAGCGCGACAGGCTCTCGAAATTGTCGACGATGACGCCGACCGCGCCGAGCACCGCGGTGAACGCGCCGGCGGCCTGGATCGCGCGCCCCACTTCGAGTTCGCCCGACAGCACGCCGCCGGCCAGGATCACGCTCGGCAGCACCAGGGTGAGCTGGCTGAAGGTGCGCTGGAAAAAATTCAGGTTGCGCTGCTTCTTGATCAGCTTCGCGAAGTTGTGGATGGCCTTGTCGAGCCTGAGGTTGATGCGCGCCCGCTCCTGCGCTTCGCCGCGGTAGAAGGCGATCGATTCGGCGTTCTCGCGCAGGCGGATCAGGCTGAAGCGGAAGTCCGCCTCGCGCCGCAGCTGCCAGAAATTCAGGTGGATCAGCGGGTTGCCGAAGACGTAGAGGGCGACCACGGTGCCGATCGAGGCGTACAGCGCCAGCACGCCCACCAGCAGGTGCGAGATCGACCACAGCACGGCGCTGAACGCGACCAGCTGCATGAGCGAGCCGATGAAGATCAGCAGGAAGTGGATCGACCGGCCGGTGAAGGTGTTGATGTCTTCGCTGATGCGCTGGTCGGGATTGTCGATGTCGCGGTCGGCGCCGAGCGCATAGTACTTGCGCCCTTTCAGGTAGCCGTCCAGGAAGCGCCCGGTCAGCCAGCGCCGCCACTGGTTGGCGAACAGGTCGCGCATGTAGTAATAGAAGGCGTAGACCGGTACCGCGAACGCCAGCGTGAACAGGCAGGCGCGCACCGCCGTCCAGAAGCGGCCGCCGTTCTTGGCGGCCAGCGCCGAGGTCATCTCGCCGGCCTGGTCGTTCAGCATCACGGCCAGCTTGGTCTCGACCAGCATCAGGACGATCAGCAGCAGGAGCAGCCACCAGGCCTTTTTCCTGTCTTCGCCCAGCCAGTAGGGTTTCGCCACGTCGAGGAACTGCTTCCAGGCGGCGACGGAAAGGAGCGCGGTCCGGCGGCGTTTTTTCGGCGCGGCCGGGTCCTCGTGGTGTTCGGTGGTGCGGGGGGCGGAGGTCGGCGCGGTCATGGTATGCAAGCAAGCGTGAATCACGTCTTGAGCATAGGACCGGACACGAACCCGTTCAGTGCGGAAACATACATAGCGGCAAGCCCATCATGGACTCGCCGCCATCAGGTAGTACGACAAGCGGGGATCAACCCTGGTTCAGCGGGTTCGGGGCGATGTAGACGCGCACCTTCGGCGTGCTCACGCCTTCCGGGGCGATCACGGACAGGTCGACCACGTCCTTGTTCGGCCAGTTGTTGAACGCAAAGGCGAAGCGCTGGCCGTTGACGTCGAACTGCACGGTTTCGCCATTGGTGACGTTCACGTGGCGGGTCTTGTCGTTGACGACGATGGTGCGGTGCGCATGCACGGCATGCACGCCGTAGTCCGCGTGGGCCTGCTTGGCCGGTGCCTTCTCGGAGGCATGTGCGGCACCGCCTGCAAACAGGGCGCCGGCGAACAGCGAAAACATCAGGGCACGAGTCGAGCGGTTCATGGAGTATCTCCTCTTGGGGTTGGAATGGATGCAAGTCTAGAATCCGGCCCCTGACGCGAGCATGACCCGATTATGACAATTGAATGACAGAATCGGGTCGGATTTGTCACCCGCAAGCGCGCCAGACTGCGGCACAATGGGCGTCGATGGAGAAAAGATGCGAATACTGATTGTCGAAGACGACCCCAAGACCGGCGACTACCTGCACAAGGGCCTGCGCGAATCCGGTTTCAACGCCGACCTGGCGCGTTCGGGCCCGGATGGCCTCTACCTCGCGCTCGAACACGACTACGACCTGATCGTCCTGGACGTGATGCTGCCGAAGATGGATGGCTGGACCGTGCTGGGCGAACTGCGCCAGCGCAAGGACACCCCGGTGCTGTTCCTGACCGCGCGCGACGAGATTGCCGACCGCGTGCGCGGCCTGGAGCTGGGCGCCGACGATTACCTCGTCAAGCCGTTCGCCTTTGCCGAACTGCTGGCGCGGATCCGTACGCTGCTGCGGCGCGCGCCGGCGCGCGAGCCCGACGTCATCCGGGTCAGCGACCTCGAGGTCGACCTGCTGCGCCACCGCGTGTCGCGCGGCGGCGCGCGCATCGACCTGACGCCCCGGGAATTCGCCTTGCTCAAACTCCTGGTGCGGCGCGAGGGCGAGGTGCTGTCGCGCTCCCTGATCGCCTCCCAGGTGTGGGACATGAACTTCGATTCGGACACCAACGTCGTCGACGTCGCGGTCAAGCGCCTGCGCGCAAAGGTCGACGACCCGCACCAGCGCAAGCTGATCCACACGGTACGCGGCATGGGCTATCTGCTGGAAGAACGCGCGTGAGGCGTACGCCGCTGTCGATCTCGCTGCGTCTCGGCCTGCTGTTCGCCGCCATCGCCGCCGGGGTGTTCGGGGTGGTCGACGCCTATCTGTACCAGGCGCTGGCCACGCAGATGGCGCAGCGCGACGACGCCGACCTGCTGAACAAGGGCACCCTGGTGCGCCAGCTGCTGCGCACCCTGCCGGCCGGCGGACGCATGCCGCAGGAGCAGCTGCAGGCCGTGCTGGCGCCGGTGATCGGCCAGGAAGGCGTGCAGCTGCACGTGGCGCTGCCGGATGGGCAGGTGCTGGTGTCGACGGTGCAGGACGAGCATCACCTGCCGGCCAACGTGCCGGTGCCGCTGGCGCGCGATCCGGACGCGGCGGACATCGTGGAAGTGGACGGCGCGCCCGTGACGGCGCACGTGCTCGACATGCTCGCCGACTACGGCGGAAAAGGCGCGCGGACCCAGGTCCGCGTGCAGCTGCTGCGGGTGCGCTCGGACCGGCTGGACATCCTGCAGCGCTACCGCGTCGACCTGCTCACCGCGCTGGGCGCCGGCATCCTGCTGGCCAGCATGCTCGGTTTCTGGGCCGTGCGCAGCGGCCTGCGCCCGCTGCGCGGCATGGCCGCCAAGGCCAACGACATCCATACCCACCACCTGAACACGCGCCTCGATCCGGCCAGCATGCCGGCCGAACTGCGCGAGATGGCCACCGCCTTCAACGAGATGCTCGACCGCCTGGAAGAAGGCGTGCAGCGCCTGTCGGGCTTTGCCGCCGACCTGGCCCACGACCTGCGCACGCCGGTCAACGCCTTGATGATGCAGACCCAGGTGGCGCTGGGGCAGGAACGCAACCCCGACGAATACCAGTTCCTGCTGGCGTCCAACCAGGAAGAATACGAGCGGCTGTCGCGCCTGATCGAGAACACGCTGTTCCTGGCGCGCGCCGAGAATGCCCAGCTGGCGCTGGCGCGCGAGCGGCTCGACGTCGGCCACGAACTGGCCCAGATCGCCGATTATTTCGAGATGCTGGCCGAGGAAAAAGGTGTGCAGCTGACGCTGGGCGCGATGCCGGCCCACCCGCTGTTCGCCGATCCGGTGCTGCTGCGCCGGGCCGTCAACAACCTGATGTCGAACGCGATCACCTACACGCCGCCGGGCGGCCGCGTACGGGTGGACGCGCGCGCGGAAGGCCCCTGGATCACGCTCGCGGTGGCCAACAGCGGCGACGGCGTCCCCACCTTCGAGGTGGAACGCGTGTTCGACCGCTACTACCAGGCCGATCCCGCACGCGCCACCGGCAGCTCGGTCGGGCTGGGCCTGCCCATCGTGCGCGTCATCATGCACCTGCACGGCGGCAGCGCCCATGCCGAGATCCGCCAGGGGGGCGAGACCGTGTTCAGCCTGCGCTTCCCGCGCCACGTGCCGGCTTGACGCCGCATCCTCAGGCCGGGAAGCTGACCCTGGCTTCGAGGCCTTTCAGGCGCGCCGATTCGCCCAGCGTCAACCGGGCGCCGTGGCGTTCGGCGATCGACTTGATGATGGCCAGTCCCAGGCCGCTGCCGGCCGCCTCGCTGCCGGCCACGCGGTAGAAGCGGTCGAACACGCGCTCGCGCTCCTGCACCGGAATGCCGGGGCCGCTGTCTTCCACCACCACCGTCACCGCCCCCGCTTCCTCCGTCACCGAGACGTCGACGGTGCCGCCGCTCGGCGTGTATTTGATGGCGTTGTCGACCAGGTTGCGCAGCAGGATCATCAAGGCGTCGGGCTGGCCCTGCACTTCGGCGGCGTCGGCGTGCTCGAGCCCGAGGTCGATCTGCCTGGCCTGCGCCACGCCGGCCAGGTCGGCCACCGCGCGCTTGGCGACGCCGGCCATGTCGACCACCTGGTGCGGCGCCTCGTTGGCTTCCTGGCGCGCCAGCACCAGCAGCTGCTCGACCAGGCGGGTGGCGCGCTCGATGCCGGCGCTGAGGCGGTTCACCGCGGTCTTGCGCGCGTCCAGCGTGTCGGCACGCTCCAGGCTCTGCACCTGCAGTTTCAATGCGGCCAGCGGCGTGCGCAGTTCGTGGGCGGCGTCGGCAACGAAAGTCTGCTGGGCGTCGAAGGCGGTGCGCACGCGCCCGAACAGCAGGTTCAATTCCTGCACCAGCGGCCGCACCTCGTCCGGCAAGCCGGTTTCCGACACCGGCGACAGGTCGTCGGCCTGGCGCGAGGCCACCTGGCGCCGCACGCGCGAGACCGGGTCGAGCGAGCCGCTGACCACCCACCACACGACGATCATCAGGATCGGCATCATGACCGCGATCGGCCCCAGCGTGCGCAGCGCCAGGTTGCCGGCCATGCTGCGCCGCACGGCCAGGTCCTGGGCGATCTGCACGGTCTGGTTGTCGGTCTGGATCGAGAAGATGCGGTAAGTGGTGCCGTTGGCGCGCACGTTGGAAAAGCCGAGCACCGCGCGCTGCGGCAGGCGCGCGTGCGAGGCGCTCTTGAACACCTGCACGCCGTCCGGGGACCACATCTGCACCACCATGTCGTCGTTACCGCCGGACAGGGGCGTATCGACGCTGTCCGCCTGACTGTTGCTGGTCAGCGGCACGCGCGAGCGCAGCGACAGCGCCATCTGCTGCATGTGGTAGTCGAAGATCTGGTCGGCGTCGTTGAGTGCCGTGCGATAGGCAATCGAAGCCTGGGCGACGGCGGCCAGCGTGATCGCCGCCAGCAGGTACCACAACAGCCTTCCGCGCAGCGAGTGGGTGATCTTCCTGCGTTTGCCGCTCATACCTTTGGAACCATGTAGCCGACCCCGCGCACGTTCTGGATAAGATCGCTGCCGAGCTTCTTGCGCAGGCCGTGGATATAGACCTCGACCGCGTTGCTGCTGACCTCATCGCGCCAGCTGTACAGTTTTTCCTCGAGCTGGGCGCGCGACAGTACCGCGCCCGGACGCGCCACCAGCGCTTCCAGCACGGCCCATTCGCGCGCCGACAGCACGACGGGATTGCCGTCGACCAGCACTTCGCGCGTGGCGGGATTGATGGAGATGTTCTTGTATTCGAAGACGGGTTCGGCGCGCCCGGCGGCGCGCCGCAGCAGCGCGCGCAGGCGCGCCAGCAGTTCGTCGAGATCGTAGGGTTTCAGGACGTAGTCGTCGGCGCCGGCATCGAGCCCGGCGATGCGCTGGGACACGGCGTCGCGCGCGGTGGCGACCAGCACCGGGGTGCGGTCCTTGCGCGCCCGCAGCGAGCGCAACACGTCGAGGCCATCCTTGCGCGGCAGGCCGAGGTCAAGGATGACCAGGTCGTAGTTCTGGTTCTGCATCAGGGCCGTGTCGGCCATCTCGCCGTCCTTGACCCAGTCGACGGCATAGTGCTCGGCCCTGAGCAGGTCGAGCACCACTTCGCCGATCATCGTATCGTCTTCCACCAGCAGCAGCCGCATCAAATCCTCCGATTTGTTCATTCAAATTATCGAACGGATTCTACGATACGTCTCGGGACCGGGTCCTAGCCGATACGAACGGGGATGAAGATCTTGTCATCTCCCCGCTGGATCAGCAAGGCCACGGACTTGCTGGACTTGCCCACCACGTCGCGCACCTGCGCCACCGAGTTGACCGCCTTGCCGTTCACCGACAGCAGGACGTCGCCCGGCTGCACGCCGGCCATCTGGGCGGCGCCGCCCGCATCCTCGATCACCAGGCCCGACGGAATGCCGGACTGGCGTTTCTCCATCGGGTCCAGCGGACGCAGGGCCAGGCCGAGCTTGGCGCCATTGTCGTTGCTGGCCAGGTTGTCGCGGTCCGTGGCATCCGGCTTGTCGCTGGCGCTCGCCAGCGTCGCGTTCAGCTGCACGATCTTGCCGTCGCGCCAGACGTCCAGCGCCAGCTTGTCGCCCGGTTTGGCGACGGCGACGATGGCGCTCAGGTCGCCGCCGGCGATGACCGGCTGGCCATTCACCTTGCGGATCACGTCACCCGATTTCAGGCCGGCCTTGTCGGCGGCGCTGCCGCGGTCGACGCTCCGGACCAGCGCGCCGTCCGGCGAGTCGAGCTTGAACGAGTCGGCGAAGTCCTGGCTGACGTCCTGCAGCCCGACGCCCAGCTTGGCATGCTGCACCTTGCCGGTGGCGACGATCTGGTCCTTGATGCGAACCGCCACGTCGATCGGAATCGCGAACGACAGGCCCTGGTAGCCGCCGGTCTGGCTGTAGATCTGCGAGTTGATGCCGACCACCTCGCCGCGCGTGTTGAACAGCGGGCCGCCCGAGTTGCCCGGGTTGACCGCGACGTCGGTCTGGATGAACTGCACGCCGTTGGTGTCGATGCTGCGGCCCTTGGCGCTGACCACGCCGGCGGTCACGGTGGATTCCAGGCCGAACGGAGAACCGATCGCCAGCACCCATTCGCCAACCTGCAGGTTGCGCGTGTTCCCCATCGGGACCACCGGCAGGTTTTTCGCATCGATCTTCAGCACGGCGACGTCGGTTTTCGGATCCGAGCCCAGGACTTTCGCGCGGTATTCGCGGCGGTCCTGCAGCTTGACCGTGACTTCGTCGGCATCGCGCACCACGTGGGCGTTGGTAAGGATGACGCCGTCCGGGCTTACAATAAAGCCCGATCCAGCGCCGTAAACGAGTTCCGAGCGTCCGCCGCCGCGCTGCTGCGGCTGTTGCGGCTGGAAGCGCCGGAAGAATTCAAAGAAAGGATCGTCCTCGTCGAACTGCGGCATCTGGCGCTGGCTGACCTTGTGGCTGCCGACGACGCGGATGTTCACGACGGCCGGGCCGTTGTGCGAGACGATCTTGGTAAAGTCGGGCAAGCCCACCGCATTGGCGTTGCCGGCCACCGGTGCGGGCGTCGCCGGGACAGGCACGGGCGCAGCCGCAGGGGCCGCGGCGGCGACTGCCGCGGCTTCGGCCGCTGCCGTTGCGTTATTGTGATTGACTGCGATCGCGCCAACCGCTCCGCCAACCACACCGGCCGCGCACAGGGCCAGCGTAAGACGTTTTGCGGTGATGGCGACTGCACCTTCGGTTTGCATATACGTGCTCCTGGATTTGGAAAAGAGGTTATTCGTTGACTGCCGTTTTGATGGGAGTATCTTCTCGCACCTGGCTTAAATCACTCTTAAGCTCGAGCTTGCAGTTGCTTAGGGTTCGCTTAAGGTAGGGTGGACGCGGACGGCGAGTCGGCTTTGCCGTCCACGCGGTGATAGTAAGCGGTTGATTCGTCGTGCATGTACTGGTTGAACGCGTGGACGGCAAGCCGTCCACGCTACCCGGATTGCAGCCGTAAACGCAAAGAGGCGCCGGAGCGCCTCTTTCTGACTACTGTACCTTGGCTGCGATTACGCGGCTTGCTGGTTCGGCTGCTCCAGCACCTGCACGTTGTCGGTATTGCCCAGTGCATCGGCAATCGCGATCTTGCGCGGCTTGAAGGCTTCCGGCACTTCGCGCACCAGTTCGATGGTCAGCATGCCGTTGTCGAAGCCGGCGCTGACGACTTTCACGTGGTTGGCCAGCTGGAAGCGCTGTTCGAAGTCACGCGAAGCGATGCCACGGTGCAGGAAGGTGCGCTGCACGTCGTCTTTCTGCTTGCGGCCGGTGACCAGCAGGGTATCGCGTTCGGCGACGATGTCGATCTCGTTGCGGTTGAAGCCGGCGAGCGCCATCACGATACGGTATTTGTCTTCGCTGACCAGTTCGACGTTGTACGGCGGGTAGCTCGGCGCGGCTTCGGCGCGCTGCTCGAGCAGGTTCACCAGGCGGTCGAAGCCGATGGCGGAGCGGTACAGGGGGGTCAGGTCAAAAGTACGCATGGTAGATATCCTTTAAAGTTCAAGCGATAAGTTGTCGGACCTCATCATGAGCATCCGATGGAACCAATCTATGTCCTTCAATAGGGTTTTCAAGGCATACGAAATATCGATTTTTAAGCTACTTTTCGAATTTTATTTGCATCGCTCCCGTCTGGAATTTTGCATTGTCAATCGTGCTAGACTCGTTCGTTTGCACGACCTCCCCTGTACCGTTCCTCGTTCATTTCCCGATATGACCGCAACTCTTTCACGCTCCGCATCCGCCCTCGCACTCGCGCTGGCGCTGGCCTTCCCTGCCGCCCACGCAGATGTTCCTGCGCCGACGAACCCGACCTACCCCGGCACCATCGTGCTGAACGTCGATGCGACCAATTTGTCGCAGCAGGTCTTCCAGATGCGCATGTCGATCCCCGTCAAGCCGGGTCCGCTGACCCTGCTCTATCCGCAGTGGCTGCCGGCGAACCACGGCCCGAACGGCCCGATCACCCAGCTGGCCGGCCTGAAGTTCACGGCCAACGGCAAGCCGGTCGAATGGACGCGCGACCCGGTGCAGGTGTTCGCCTTCCACCTCAAGGTGCCGGAAGGCGCGACCACGCTGGAAGCGGAATACCAGTACCTGTCGCCGCTGGACACCAGCCAGGGCCGCATCACCATGACCGACGACATCCTGGGCGTGCAATGGGTGTCGACCACGCTGTACCCGGCCGGCTACATCGCGCGCGGCGTGACCGTGCAGGCCAACCTGAAGCTGCCCAATGGCTGGCAGTACGCCACCGCGCTGGAGACCGCCAACCGCCAGGGTGACGAGGTCCACTTCAAGCCGAGCGACCTCGAGACCCTGATGGACTCGCCGCTGTTCGCCGGCCGCTACTACAAGCAGTTCGACCTCGACCCGGGTGGCAAGGTGCCGGTGCGCCTGAACGTGTTCGCCGACACGCCGGAAAGCCTGGAAGCCAAGCCGGAACAGATCGAGCCGCACCGCAAGCTGGTCCAGCAAGCGTATAAACTGTTTGGCTCGCACCACTACGACCACTACGACTTCCTGTTCGCGCTGTCCGACGAATTCGGCGGCATCGGCCGCGAGCACCACCAGTCGAGCGAGAACGGCGTCAAGCCGGGCTACTTCACCGACTGGGCCAAGAGCGAAGCCGGGCGCGACCTGCTGCCGCACGAGTACACCCACTCGTGGGACGGCAAGTTCCGCCGCCCGGCCGGCCAGGACGTCCCGAACTTCAACACCCCGCTGCAGAACGAACTGCTGTACGTGTATGAAGGCCAGACCCAGTACTGGGGCAACGTGCTGGCAGCGCGTTCCGGCCTGGTCTCGATGGCGGGCGCGCGCGACGCTCTGGCCGCCACCGCGGCGCGCTACGACAGCATCGCCGGCCGCAACTGGCGCGCGCTGCAGGACACCGTCAACGACCCGATCATGAACGCGCGCCGCCCGCTCGGCTGGGCCAACTGGCAGCGCAGCGAGGACTATTACTCGGAAGGCCAGCTGATCTGGCTGGACGTCGACACCCGCCTGCGCGAACTGTCCGGCGACAAGCGCTCGCTGAACGACTTCGCGCGCGCCTTCTACGGCATCAACGACGGCAGCCACCTGCCGGCCTTCTACACCTTCGAAGACGTGGTCGCGGCCCTGAACAAGGTGCAGGCCTACGACTGGGCCACCTTCCTGCGTTCGAAGCTCGACGGCCACGGCCCGGGCGCCCCGCTGGACGGCCTGGCGCGCGCCGGCTGGAAGCTGGTCTACACCGACACCCCGACCGACCTGATCAAGGGCGCGGACGACCGCAACAAGGTCACCGACCTGAGCTACTCGCTGGGCTTCACGGTGAGTTCGGAAGGCGCGATCCGCAACGTGATCTGGGACGGCGTCGGCTTCCGCGCCGGCCTGGCGGCCAACACCACCATCGTGGCCGTCAACAACCGCAGCTACAAGCCGGAGCTGCTGAAGAAGGCGATCAAGGAAGGCAAGGACGGCAAGCCGATCGAACTGCTGGTCAAGAAGGGCAACGTGCTGCGCACCGTCTCGCTCGACTACCGCGGCGGCCTGCGCTATCCGCGCCTGGAACGCATCCCGGGTACCAAGGATCGCCTGGAGGCGATTTATTCGGTGCTGAAGTAATCACCACGTGGCTGCCTGCGGGCAGCCACTTCCTCTTCCAGCCGCCATGCTCGAACCCCTCTATTTCTACACGAAGTCAGGCCCTCACTTCGCGTTGTCGAACTTCGCGCCTTACGGCCTGGAAGCAGAGGGGTGCTACTGGCCCACTGTCGAGCACTTCTTCCAGGCGCAGAAATTCCTTGATGCTGCTTACCGGGAACGCGTCCGCAAGGCGGCGACCCCGAAGGAGGCTCGCGCACTCGGCCAGAGCCGCGCCATGCCGATCCGGCCGGACTGGGACGCCATCCGCGATGCCGTCATGCTGCAGGCATTGCGACTGAAATTTTCGCGGCCCGAGCCGCGCAAGGCCCTGTTGGAAACCGGCGAGCATCCGCTGGTGGAAGCCTCGCCCTTCGATCATTACTGGGGTGCCGGCCAGGATGGCAGCGGGCAGAATCGACTCGGTGTGCTGTTGCAACAGGTGCGTGCGGAGTTGCGCGAGGCCAGCGATTGATGTCATCGAACCGTCACAATATCCGCTTATTCTGGCCTTGCCCAGAAAAACAATAAGGAGGCGGATATGAAGATCGAATGGTTCAACAAATGGCGCGCGCAGCAAACGCTTTACAACTCGCGCTACCGGACCCAGTTGGCGGATTTGCCGCCTGCACTGGAACCCTACTGGAGGCAAAGCGCCCCGCACGAATACCAAGGCATCCCGACGGATGCCTTTTTTTTCGCCCGCGCGGCCGAGGGCTTGATGAATTTCTTCGACGCGGTGACCTGGAGCGCCAAAGCCTGCGCCCTGCCCTCGGAAGCCGCGGATTCGGTCTGGCACGCGTGGCTGCGCATTGATCCGATCGGCCTGGAGCGCTTCTGCAAGCGCCACTTCGGCGCCGCCGTGCCGCACGTCGAGCGCGACGGGCTGGCATCGGGCGCGCTGCTGAACACCTTCACCGCCTGCCACACGCTCGACGGCGGCATGCCGGACAAGCCGCACCTGCCGTCCCTGTTCCGTCTCGATGCCAGGCTGCGCATGCGCGATGGGCATGGCTACTGGCTTCACGGTGGCCGCATCGTGTATGCCAGGACCGGACCGTATGGCATGGGCCTGGGACGGGCCATGCCGCATCCGGAGCTGACGATGGGTGCGTTGTACATGGCCGGGCTGGTCGACCGCGGCGCGCTGGCAGCGGAACTGGGGCGGCGGCGTCCGGCGCAGGACAGCGGCGGCTGCGGGGGTGACGCCGGATTTGCGTTCATCGATGGCGGTGGCGACGATGGTAGCGGGTGCGGCGACGGCGGTGGCGATGGCGGGAGCGGCGATGGCGGGAGCAGTTGCGGCAGCAGTTGTGGAGGTGGGTGCGGTGGGGGGAGATTAATAGCAGCTAACAAAACGAAACTTGCATCAGTGCAACATGAGCAGGTAAGCTGTAGGTTGATGAAGCCTCATGATCGCCACCCAGACCTATGGCACCGTTATCACGCCAATCATCAATTTTGCATCTTAAGTGTCGTGGCCTGCTTGGAACTACGTGTACGTAGTTGTGCAGTGTGAAGCATAACTTTGAACAGAACAAATAAACATGTTCGATAACGAGACATTAAATAGCTTTCTTTCTGACGCGCATCTGCTTGACTTAATCGAACGCGTCAAGATTTCCGATGACGTTCTCGATGTTGTAGAGCTTACGGAAACCCAACACTCCAGCATGCTTGCCTGGTGCTTGAACCCAAACGAAGGGCATGGCCAAGGTGACGCGGTACTGAAAGACTTTCTCGTCGCGGCTTACGATGCAGGTGTACAAACTAACCGTTTCGCCAACCGAACGTTCTTCCAAAATTGGACTCCAGGGCGCATCCGGACAGCCAGTTTCGGGTCTGCATTCATTGCGTGCGAGTTCAGCCTGCAGACCGATGAGACGAACAAACGGAAGCGGCTCGATTTATTCATCATTGATCCGAGCAACAAGATTGTTATCACGATTGAAAACAAGTACGGCGCGAAACTGGGCAAGGAGCAGTTAGGTACTTACTATGAACATGTAAATGAGCAGATTGCACGTCGACCAGCCTTTGGCGAATATGACTTTCTCTACGCAGTGGTCGATCGCGATCTGCACTGCAAGGACGACAGTGAACTGGAAAATTTAGGTAACAGATGGGCGTTGCTCGATTACACTTGGTTGGAATCTGCTGCCAAGAGAGCGCGTTTGCACTTGGAACGCAACAACCAAGCCGCACAGCTGTTAATGGCATACTGCCAGCATCAGACTGGGTGGCAGGGGCCCAATGAACAACAAATTTCAGAACTTGCGGCTGAACTCGCTGGCCAACATGAAGCAGTGGTCAACCAGATCCAGCAATCATGGAATAGCAAACCGACAGACTGGACACCTACTAGCCTGGCTGGCGCTGCTGGGCACTTACTAATCTTTATCCAGCAACATCGCCAGCTGTGCAATCACTTGGTTCAGGCTCGCGGCATAGGAACCGTTTGGACTGGACTGCGCAAAATACTGCCCGAGACAAATCATAATCAGTATGAATTAGGCCGCACATCTTTGGACTTCGTCACGCGCGAGATGGTCTCCCTGCTCCAGAACGCAGACGGGCAGTGGCCGCTCTTCCTCAACATTTACCGCGACAAATCGGCTAGCGGAGATGGGTCGCGGTTTGTACTACGTCTGTACTGGCTCCCAGCCCGCTTTGATAACCCGAACTGGCGTGGCGAAGATTTGCGAGACTTTGTAGCAATCCGTTATCCTGGCTTAAAGCAGTTTGCAGAACGCGCAGTGCGCCGTCTTACGTTAGGCAAGGACCTTGATGCCAAAGCTGTCGTTAAGCTCGCTAGCGAGAAAGCTCTTGAGATCGATCGTATCATCGCACAAGCAAGACGTGACAAAGTAATAAGCTGATGCCAAGCATGCACACTTTGGTGGGACAGATCACTGTCCCACACGCATCGAAATTTGACTCTCGGCGAAGATATCACTGATAGCAACGCGTTGATCCAACCCGCCCCTCCCCCACCAGCTCGCGCGTACGCTTCAAGGTCGACAGCAAGGCGCTTTTATATCCCTTCTCGCTGTCCATCCACGCCTGCTCGGCCTGTTCCTCCGGCCCGCCCGGCGCCTTGCCGCGCAGCCCCGTGTAGCAGTAGAAGCGCAGCTGCAAGGCCCCATCCGCATCCTCGAACAGCTCGTTGACGATCACGCCTTCGCGCGGCCCGCTCGCCTGGAAAAAGGAGACCTTGGCTTCCGGCTCGAAGGCGATGATCTCGCGCAGCTCATTGCCGCCGATGGTCGCTTCGCGCACGATGTGGGTCGCGCTGTCTTCCACGACTTCGCAGCGGGTGCACAGGCCAGGCGGCAGGAATTCGCGGGCGTCGCGGGCTTTCAGGACCAGGCCGGCCCAGGCCTGGGCACGGGTCAGCGGGGCGGCGCCTTCCGGATTGACCGGGACGGTGGCAGTCGAATAGATCATGATTTCACTCCTTGTCGTTAAGATGGGATTCAAGCCGAGGCGGCGACGCCGGCGGCGAAATCGCGGTACGAACGCAGCGGACCGCCCAGCAGCGCGGTCAGGCGCGCGACGTCGCCGGCTTCCGGCACCATGCCGTCGCTGATGAAGCGCTCGCTCATCAGGCGCATGTCGTAGGCCATCCAGCCCGGCATGAAGTTGCGCAGGTTCTGCTCGAAAGCCGCGGTGTCGTCGCCGCCGTAGGCGATCGGGCGCCCCAGCACCTCGGACCAGATCGCGGCGACATCAAGGCCGGTCAAGGTATCCGGGCCGACCAGGTTGATGCGCTCGCTCGGCATCGGGCGGGTGGCGCGATCGCGGTGGATCAATTCGATGGCGGCGATCTCGCCGATGTCGCGCACGTCGATCATCGCCAGGCCTTTATCTCCGATCGGCATCGGATACACGCCGTAGCCGAGCACCACGTCCTTCACGGTCAGGTCGTTGCTGATGAAGTAGGCGGGGCGCAGGATGGTGGCGGAAAAGCCCATGCGCTCGATCATCCGTTCGACGCCGAACTTGCCGGCGAAGTGAGGCACGTTCACATAGATGTCGCTGTGGATCACCGACAGGTAGACCAGGCGTTCGACGCCGGCCTCGCGGGCGACGTTCAGGGCGACCAGCGCCTGGGTGAATTCGTCGGGCACCACGGCGTTCAGCAGGAACAGCGTGGAGACGCCGTGGAAGGCGCTGCGCAGCGAGTCGACGTCGAGCAGGTCGCCCTTGACGACGTCGACGCTTGACGGGAAGTCGGCCTTGGCCGGATCGCGCACCAAGGCGCGCACGCTGGCGCCGCGCCCGACGAGTTGTTCGACGACGTTGCGGCCGATGGTGCCGGTGGCACCGGTAACGAGGATGGTCATGATGTTTGCTCCCTTGGGTTGTGATTGAACGACGAGTTCATGGTAGCCATCCCACAGCTGGACCGATAGACGATATAGTTGGACATACCGTCTCGCACATGGAACACTCAGGGAACACATCATGGATCTTCTCGCCCTCACCGACTTCAACCTGGTCGCCCGCCACGGCGGCTTCGGCCGTGCCGCCCGCGCCACCGACCGCCCCAAGGCGACGCTGTCGCGCCGCGTCGCGGAACTCGAAGCCAGCCTCGGCCTGCGCCTGTTCGAACGCGGCGCCCGCACCCTGAAGCTGACCGAAGAGGGCCGCGCGCTGTACCAGCGCACCAGCGTCCTGCTCACCGAGGTCGACGCGACGGCGGCGGAGATCGCCTCCGGCGGCGCCAGGCCGCGCGGGCGCCTGCGCATCAGCGCGCCGATGCTGTTCTCGCAGATCGCGATGGGGAAGCTGGCGGCCGGCTTTGCGCTGGCCTATCCGGAAGTGCGGCTGGAGGTGACGACCGAGGACCGGCCGGTAGACATGGTCGAGGAAGGCGTCGACCTGGTGATCCGGGTGAATCCGGATCCGGACGAGAGCCTGGTCGGGCGCATCGTCGTGCGCGACCGGCTGGTGGTGGTGGCGAGCCCTTCCCTTCCCCGGCCCTCAGGCGATGCGCCCGTGCCCGCCGTCGTGCGCGGCGCCGCCGACCGCAGCGCCACCTGGGCCGTGAAAACGCCGGACGGCCCATCGCACCTGAAGATCGATCCGGTGCTGGGCCTGTCTTCGCTGGTGATGGTGCGCGACGCGGTGCGCGCGGGCGTCGGCGCCGGGCGGCTGCCGATCTCGCTGGTCAGCCACGACCTGGCGGCCGGCCGGCTTGCGCACTGGGGCGAGGTCGACGGCCCGGAGATCGCGCTGTGGGCGCTGTATCCGTCAAGGCGCCTCTTGAGCGCGCGCGTGTCCGCCTTCCTCGACTACCTGAAGACGGCCTTTCCGAGCGGGACCGCCGACGAGCTGGCGGCCTACATCAAGCCATGATCGCCTCCAGCTCGCGCGCGACCTGCTGCGCGAACTGGTGGATGTGATAACCGTCGATGAAGCCGTGGTGGGCCTGCACCGAGAACGGCAGCTGCAGGCCGTCCGGCGTATCGCGGAACTTGCCCCAGGCCAGTGACGGGATGTCCGGTTCGGCGATGGACGCCATCGGGTGCTGGATCGAGGTGAAATCCAGCCAGGGCATGCAGGTGATGAAGACCTGCTCCTTGGCCGCGCGCGGCGACAGGGCGCTGTATTTCTGGTTCATCTCGAGCATGTTGCTCGCCTCTTCGCGCGCCGCCTGGCCGCGGGCGACGAATTCGCGCACGTCGTCGGACCAGTCGAACTGGGCGAAATTCAGGTCGAAGTGCTGGTTCACGACCGTGAACGACGGGTGCAGGCGGTCGATGGCGATGACTTCGCCCTCGAACACGCGGTAGCGGAAGTTCTCGACCTTCAGCACCGCGCGCAGCACGGCGCACAGCAGCACGTGGAAAGGCGCCAGGCCTTGTTCCTTGCACCAGGGCCGGAAATCCGGCAAGTCCATGCGGAAGCACAGGTTGACCGCCGGGCTGTCCATGCGGTCGAAAAACGCGAAGCGGTCGCGCCGCCGTTCAAAATTCTGCATTCGGTTAAAGCTCCTGATGTTGCCTCGACAATAGTTTCATGCGAGCATGGTTTCATTATCCACGATGCCTGCCCTATGATCATCCGACCGACCATCGAAGCCGACTGGGAAGCCCTGAAATCCATCCGCCTCGCCGCCCTGCTCGACGCACCCACCGCTTTCGGCGTGAGCCACCAAACGGCCGCCGCCTACACCGAAGCGCAATGGCGCGAGCGCGCGGCGCCGGGCGGCAGCGCGTTCTGGCTGGCTTTCGATGGGCAAGGCCAGGCGGTCGGCATGATCGGCGGGGCCGTCGACGGCCAGGGGCACTACAACCTGATCGGCATGTGGGTCGAGCTTGCGTACCGCGGTTCGGGCGCGGCGCGGCAACTGGTCGATGCGGTCAAGGCGCATGCCGTCGAACAGGGTCATACGCGCATCGTGCTGGACGTGGCGCCGGAGAATGCGCGCGCGGCGCGCTTCTACCTGAACCAGGGTTTTACTTTTCTCGACGAGTGGGAGCCCTTGGCAAGCCACCCGGCGATCCGGGTACAGAAGATGGCGTGGACTACAGGTAGCGCGAACTCCACGCCGAGATGATGCCGGCGACGTAGGCGGCATCCTCGCGCCCGGTAACCAGGTGGTCGATCCCGTCCAGCGACACGTAGCTTTTCGGATGCCGGGCCAGCTCGAAGATGCGGCCGGCGTTGGCCTTGTCGACGGTGTCGTCCTGGGGCGCGTGCATCACCAGCAGCGCGCGCTCCAGGTTGGAGATCCTGTCGTGCAGCTGGTGCTGGATCGCGTCGTCGACGAAGTGCTGGCGGATGTTGAAGTTGCGCCCGGCCAGGCGCACGCGCGCTTCGCCCAGCTTGGCAATGGTGTCCAGGTGTTCGGAAAACAGTTTATGCACCACGTACTGCGGGTCGCTCGGCGAGGCGATCGTCACCACCGCCTTCGATTCGGGAATCCGGTGCGCGGCGGCCAGCACCGCGGTGCCGCCCATGCTGTGGCCGACCAGCAGGGAAGGCGCCTTGAAGCGCGTGCGCAGGAAGTCGGCGGCCGCCACCAGGTCGTCGACATTGGACGAGAAGTTCGTGTCGGCGAAGTCTCCGGCGCTGCTGCCCAGGCCCGCGAAGTCGAAGCGCAGCATGGCCACGCCCAGTTCGGCCAGGCCCTGCGCGATGCGGGTCGCGGCCAATACGTCCTTGCTGCAGGTGAAGCAGTGGGCGAACAGGCCGTAGGCGCGCGGGGTGCCGTCGGGCGCGTCGAGCTTGGCCGAGAGTTTGCCGTGCGGGCCTTCGAAATCCATGCGTTCGGTGAGCGTTGCCATGTTTGTTCCTGTGTTGCGATGGCCGCCACTGTGCACCGGATCGGAAACGGCTGCAAGGCCGCCCAGCCCAAAATCCAGCATACAAGACAATATATTCCTATATACTGGATTTCATGAATATCAACGACATCATCGCCCAGCGCGTACGCGAACTGCGCGACGCCCAGGGGCTCACGCTGGCGGCCCTGGCCGAACGCAGCGGCGTCAGCCGTTCCAACATCTCGCTGATCGAACGCGGCGAGAGCAGCGCCACCGCCACCGTGCTCGACAAGCTCAGCGCCGCGCTCGGCGTGACGGTGGCAGGGCTGTTCGAACAAGCCAGCGCCGCCCCCTCGCCGCTGTCGCGCCGCGCCGACCAGCCGGAATGGACCGATCCGGGCTCCGGCTACGTGCGCCGCAACCTGTCGCCGGCGGCCTGGTCGCCGATCCAGCTGGTGGAGGTCGTGTTCCCGCCCGGCCAGCGCGTCATCTACGACACGCTCACGCGCGACGTCGACGTCTACCAGCAGGTCTGGATCATCGAGGGCACGATGGAACTCACGGTCGGCGACCAGGCCAGCAACACGACATGGCGCCTGGAAGCCGGCGACTGCCTGGCCATGGGGCTCGACCAGCGCCTGGCCTACCACAACCCGACTGCCAAGCCGGCCCGCTATATCGTCGCGCTGGTTTCGCAAGTCCACAAACCACCTCGGAGGGAGTGATGAATCAGACCATACGCCGGCTCGACGTGGATGACACGCTGGCGCGCATCGACGAACTGGCCGAGGTGCTGCTCGATTGCGTCGAAGGCGGCGCCTCGGTCAGCTTCATGCTGCCGATGGCGCGCGCGACCGCAATCAGCTTCTGGCAACGCGTGGCCGACGCCATCGCGCGCGGCGAGCGCACCCTGCTCGTGCTTGAAGATGCGCACGGCATCGCCGGCACGGTCCAGCTGATCACGGACCTGCCGGAGAACCAGCCGCACCGCGCCGACGTCGCCAAGCTGCTGGTGCACCGGCGCGCGAGAAATAGCGGCGTCGGCCGGCGCCTGATGCTGGCCGTGGAAGACGCCGCGCGCGAACAGGGTCGGCGCGTGCTGGTGCTCGATACCGCAAGCAGCAGCGCCGAGCGCCTGTACGCGCGCCTGGGCTGGCAGCGTGTCGGCGTGGTCCCGGACTATGCGCTGCTGCCTGATGGGGCCTTGTGCCAGACGGCTTTCTATTACAAGCACCTGTGAGGGGATCATGCGAGCCTTGATCATCATCGACATGCAACGAGGGATGCGCTTCGACAGCCTGCCGGCGCGGAACAACCCGCAGGCGGAAGCGAATATCGAACGCCTGCAGGCGGCCTGGCGCGCGGCGGGTGAGCCCATCGTCAAGGTGCGCCACATCAGCCGTTCGCCTTCGTCCGTGTTCGCGCCGGGGCAAATCGGCGCCGAATTCCAGGATGCCTTCCTGCCTTCCAGTGGCGAGCACGTCGTGGAAAAGAACGTGCCGGATGCCTTCATTCATACCGGCCTGGAACGCTGGCTGCATGCGCGCGGCATCCGAAATCTCGTGATCGTGGGCGTCAGCACCAACAACTCGGTCGAGGCCAGCGCGCGCACGGCCGGGAACCTGGGCTTTGCCACCGTCGTCGTCGCCGATGCCTGCTTCGCTTTCGAGAAGCGCGACTTCGGCGGCACCCTGCGCAGCGCCGAGGAGGTACACCTCATGGCGCTGGCGAACCTGGACGGCGAGTATGCCGAGGTGCGCCTGACTGAAGAATTGATCAAGGACTGAACATCATGTCCCCTCCCACCATCCGCCCCGCCCTGCCCGGTGACGCCGGCGCCATCTGCGCCATCTACAACCATTACATCGCCACCACCACCATCTCGTTCGAGGAAGACCCGGTCGCGGACGCCGACATGGCGCAGCGCATCGCGGACGTCGACAAGGCCGGCCTGCCGTGGCTGGTGATGGAGATCGACGGGCGCATCGTCGGCTACGCCTACGCCACCCGCTGGCGCGTGCGGCCGGCCTACCGCGGCTCGGTCGAGAGCTCGATCTACCTGGACCAGTCCTGCGCCGGCCGCGGCCTGGGCCTGGCGCTGTACCGGGTGCTGCTGGATGCGCTGCTCGAACGCGGATTGCACCGCGCGATCGGCGGGATCGCGCAGCCGAACGCGGCCAGCGTCGGGCTGCACGAAAAGCTGGGGTTCCGCAAGGTGGCGCACTTCACGGAGGTCGGCAGGAAGTTCGGGCGCTGGCTGGATGTGGGCTATTGGGAGCTGGGGCTCGACGCCTGAGCTCAGCCCGGCGGATCCACGTACTGGCTGCTCAGGATGTCGTTTTCGGGCTGGTAGAAACTGGTCCGTATCCCGAGCAGGCCGAGCAGGGTATGGTCCAGATAATCGGTCCGGTAATCGCGCGCCTCGAGCGCCGAGCGGCCTTGCACCGGGTCCGGGTCCGGGCCCTTGGTCCAGTACAACAAGGGGATCTGGTAGCCGCTCGGGTCGGTCGAGGAATGGCCGGAAAAGTTCCGGTAGTGGCCCACTTCCTGCCCGTGGTCCGATACGTAAAGAAGCGAGACCGGCGATGGCGAGGTGCTCTGCTCGGCCGTCTTCATGATCGAAGCGAGCACGTGGTCGGTGTACAGCATCGCATTGTCGTACTGGTTACGCGCCTTGCGGATCCAGTAAGGCCGGCCCGCGTTGTACAGGGTGTGGGACACGGCATCGTCGGCGCCGGAGAAGCGGTCGAACGCCGCCGGATAGCGCAGGTCGTAGCGCAGGTGCGCGCCCAGCATGTGCACCACGATCAGCTTGCGCGGCGCGGGTCCTTCCAGCGCACGCTTCAGGTGCGGCAGCAAGCGCTCGTCGAGGCTGCGGGCGCCGCGGCCGTGGCCATTGTTGACGAAAATTTGCTCGTGCGCGTGCTCGGCCAGGATCTGGATCGGCCCATCGCCCTGCTCCTGGTTCGACAGCCAGACGATGTGGTAACCGGCGGTGCGCGCCAAGGCGAGCACGTTCGGTTCGGTGAGCCAGGCATCCGGATGGTTGAGCGTAGCGGGCGTCAGCATTTTCAACAGGGACTGCACGGTGGCGGCATCGGACGAGCGCACGTTCTTGAAGACCAGCAGGTCGTCGCGCCGCGCGGCCAGTTCGGGCGTGGTATTCCTCGGGTAGCCATACAGCGACCAGTTGCTGCGGTTGACGCTTTCGCCCAGCACCAGCACCAGGGTCTGCCGGGCCGGTCCGGCATAGCTCGTCTTGTAATGCCGCGCCTTCACGAGATCGTTGGCGACCTTGCTTTTCACGCCGGCCAGGAAGGCGCGCTGGTGCTGGTAGTCCGCGAAATAATTCGGCCAATACACGAGCGGATTTTCCTCGGCCATCGTCGCATTCAAGTGCAGCAGGGCAAACAGGGCGAACATGCCGGTGCCCAGCAAGCGATCGCGCCGGTTGCCGGCTTTCGACAGTTCGGCGCCGCCGGCGTTGAATTTGCGCTCCACCCAGACCTGCAGACCGATCGTCGCGACCAGCAGCAGCGCGACCAGCAGCAGGTGCACCCAATAGGTTTCGATGAACTCGCGCACTTCGTTGGCATTGCTGCCAAGGATGGCATCGGCGACCACGATATGCTTCGGCGCCAGCCCGTACAGCCAGAACAGGAAGCCTTCCACGGTGGCATTCAGCAGCACCAGGCTGTTGAGGACCAGGGCGCCGGCCGCCACCCACTTGCGATTGCAGCGCAACAGTTGCAGGCCGGCCAGGCCGGCATTCGCGAACAGGGCGAAGACCGAGGCCTTGGTCAGGCTGTGCAGGTCTTGCATGCCAAGCTGCCAATACAGCGCGAGTGCGAGCATGGTCGTGGCGGCGCGCACGGCGGCTTGCCGGAGCGCCGCCGGGGTGGCGCTGGTGCTAACGTCGATCAAACCGGATTCCTTCATAAATACATCTGAATCCGGCATACTAAACTGTCGAGCTCGGCGTGTCTCTCCCTGTCATTTATTTGTAATAAGCGCGGTTTCGTCCAGCGCCGCACCGTGTTCAGCCGAACAGCCCGTGCAGGAACCAGCGCGGTTCGGCATCGTCGGCCCCGATGCGCTCCCGATACACCCAGTACAAGGTGTGATCCTGTCCCTCCGCGATGAAGTAATCGCGCGTTTGCGGCCCGTTCCACCACCCGGCCTCGATGCGCTCCGGATTCGACGCCATGCGCAGGGACGAACCGTAGAACGGCCGGTGGTTGCGCATCAGCAGCGCGATCGGCTTGGCCAGCAGCCAGGTCGGGCGCGGCAGCTGCATCGTGTCGGGCGGGATCCGGGCGTCGCGCGCCTTGTCGCTCACCTTCTGCTGCACCGGCACCCAGGCGTTGGCCTGCTCCGGGCGGTAATCGGCCTTCGGCACCGGCTGCAGCACGTTGTCGGCGCCCAGGCGCGCGGCCAGCAGTTCCAGCATGCGCATGCGGTCGTCCTCGGTGCCGCCCGGCTCCGGGAACAGCGATTCGCTGGGCGGCGCCATCGGCTGCACCTGCAGCGCTTCCAGGCCCAGGCCGATCACCGGCGCGTCCAGCACCAGCTTGGCCAGGCGCTCCTTCAGCAGGCGCACCAGGTGCTCGTCGCGCCAGGCCGGTTCGGCCAGCACCACCTCGACGCAGGTCGGCGGACGCGCCACCCTGCCCCGCTCGTGCTCGAGCCTGAGCGTGATGCGCTCCACCGCCAGCTGGCGCGCGGTCAGCCAGCCGACCAGTTGCAATAACAGGCGCCGCGCGCCGGCCAGCAGCAGTTCGGCATCATCGACGCGGTCGAACAGTTCCAGGCGCGCATGGAAGGTCTCGGGCGGCGCGATCCATTCGAACAGTTCGGGCGCCAGGCCATAGGCGGCGTCGAGCAGTTCCAGCAATGCGCCCCCGCAGCGCCGCTGCAGGCCGGGGCGCGGCAAGCGCCGCAGCTCGCCCAGCGTGCCGCAGCCGATGCCCTCGAACCAGGCCGCGTAGGCCCGCGCCGGCGGCGCCAGCAGCACCGCCAGCCGGTCCAGGCGCCGCACCAGCGTCTCCATCTGGATGGCGCGCCCGGCCTCGGCGCGCGCCAGCAGCCAGGCGCCGCGCGCGGTCGGCGAGGACGCCAGCGCCACCGTGAACCCGAGCGCCCGCACATTCGCGCGCACGCGCGCACACAGCGCGAGAATGCCGCCGAACAGGCTCAAGCTGGCGCCGACGTCCATCAGCAGGGTCGATTCCTCGTCCTCGGCCACCTGCGGCGTGTACTGCAGCAGCGCCAGCGCCACCGCCTGGCGCGCCTGGTCCTCGAGGGCCAGGTCGCGCTCGTGGATGCGCGCATCCGGCAACAGCATCAGCACGCCGCCGCGGCGCATGCCGACGCGTACGCCGGCCGCCAGGGCCGCGGGCGACGCCACCAGCACGCGCTCGTGTTCGAGCACGACGCTGCCGGGGTCAGTGGACCAGCTCGGAGCGAAGACCTCGAGCGGTAACCGGGGCAGGTGCAGTCCGATCCAGAGTCGCATGGCGCTGATGCAGGTAAGAGGTCAAGGGAAGGAACAGTGGCGCATCGCGCTGCGGTCCCCGGCGTTTGACGAAATCGATCTCGATGCCGCCTTCTTGCGGCCGCAGCGCCAGGCGCAACGGCGCCGGCGAGGCGTCCTGCTGCGCGGCCAGCGGGCGCATCAGGAAGAACAGGGTCTCGCCGGCCTGGGCCGCCAGATGCAGGCGGCGCAGGCTGTCGGCGCGCGCATGGTTCTGCCAAAACAGGAGCGCACCGCAACTGCCGCTGCGCAGCACCTGTTCGGCCGCCCACAGCGCATCCGCCGTCTGCTTGGCGCGCAGCCAGATCACCTGCGAAGGCGGCACGCCCAGCGCGGCCAGCGCCAGTGCCTGCGGCGGATGCGGCGGCTGCAGCAGCACGATGCGGCGCTTGGCGACTTCGGCCAGCGCCGGGCGCAGCAGGCGCAATTCTCCGATGCCGGGCTGCTGGACCAGCAGGTCGACCAGCGTGCCGGTCGGCCAGCCGCCGCCGGGCAATTGGGCCGACAGCGCGGCGTGTCCCGTGTCGACGCATCGCGTATGCGATCGCGCCAATTGGGAGGCGAGCCAGAGCGACGGATGCAAGGATTCCGGCGCCGCAGATGTGGAACCTGAGAGATTCATAGATGATGCAAAGAAATACTGTATGTTTATACAGTACTCTTCTCATCAGATTTTGGCAAGATTTATCTTTTGGAATCGTGCTGTGAATGGATGAAGCAGGCTTGAGCGCACGTGATCAATGAATAGAAATCAATTATTCTGGCGATAACCTGACTCTTGCATGGATCGGTAGGCATCTTTGTGATTGGCCGGAAGCGGCGTACCCGTCCACGGCTTTTTTCGGGATCACTTCCGATCTTGGCATCCAAGGATGCCGGTCGACACTTCATGAGCATCGGCCGGCAAGGCGCAGATCTCAAGCGCGAGATCAACTACCTACCTGATTATCGCTTGCCGGGAATACGTATCCGGCATCCCGGCCGCGATCACCCCTGCGGCGCCACCCACACCAGGTTCCACAAATGCCCATCGATATCCTCGAAGCCCTGGTCATACATGAACCCGTGGTCCTCCGGCGGATGCGGCGTGCGCCCGCCGGCGGCAACGGCTTTGGCGATCAAACTGTCCACCTCCTCGCGGCTCTCGCAGCTCAGGCAGATAATGACCTCGTTGGCTTCCCGCGCCTGCGCAAGCGGCTTGTCGATCAGCGATTTGAAAAACGGCTCGGTCATCAGCATGACATGGATACTGTCCTGCACGACATCCATGAAAGCCGCACTGTCGTTGCTGTATTGCGGATTGAGGCGAAAGCCGAGCGCGGTAAAGAAGGCCTTGGACTTGTCCAGGTCCTTGACCGGGAGATTAAAAATGATCTCTTTTTTCATGACATCCTCATAGCTAGAGTGGATTGAAAACGTGTCCCGCAACCTGACGACGAACGAGGGACCTGCGAATCGACACCTCATGATCGAATGCTATAGTGCCGCCTTTCTATTTAGAAACTTCAGCAATGAAATCAATCGCCTTTGCCGCCCTGGCCTTGTCCTTGTCGGTGGCGCATGCGGCCAGCTTCAACGGTACCATCAGCTTGAAGGTGAACGCCACCGACGTCGATCGCCAGATCTTCGAGATCCGGGAATCGATTCCGGTGCAACGGGATGGCAAGGGCAGGATGACGCTGCTGTATCCGCAATGGGAAGTCGGCAGCCACGCGCCGACGGCATCGGTGACCGAGCTGGCCGGCTTGACGATGCAGGCCGGCGGCAAGCCGCTCCCATGGCGCCGCGATCCGCGTGCGCCGCATGCTTTCCACGTCGTCGTCCCCGCCGGCGCCCGCGCGATCGAGGTCCGGATGCAGTTCCTGGCACCGGCCGCCCCCGCCCTGCTGCGCAAGGACATGGTGTCGCTGCCCTGGCACCGGCTGCTGCTGTACCCGGCCGGCTGGCCCGTGCACACGATGCCGGTGAAAGCCGAAGTCGAGCTGCCCGCCGGGCTGGAGTTCGCCGGTGCGCTCGAGGTCGCCGCCAGGGACGCGCACCATGTCGAACTGGGCACGACGACGCTCGACCGGCTGGTCGATACGCCGGCCTACGCGGCCCGCCATCGCCGCGTGATCCCGCTGGCCCAAGCCGGCGGCAAGCCGGTCCTGCTCGACATCGTGTCAAGCGATCCGCAGAACCTTGCCGTGTCCGAGGCGGGACTGGCCCGCCTGCGGGCGGTGATCGAGGAAACCGGCCAGGTCTTCGGCCCGGCGCCGTTCCGGCGCTACCACATGCTGGCCATCCTCGACGACGCCACCGCCGGCGGCGGCATCGAACACCTCGAGGAAAGCGAGAACTTCCTGCCCGCGAATTACTTCACCGCGCCCGACGAACAGTTGCCCAACGCCGACCTGTTCGCCCATGAATATGCGCATGCGTGGAACGGCCGCTACCGGATGCCGGCCGACCTGTGGGCCGCCGACTACAATTCGCCGGTCACGGGCAGCCTGTTATGGGTGTATGAAGGCCAGACCGAGTTCTGGGGCCGCGTCCTGGCGGCGCGCACCGGCCAGCGCAGCATGCAGCAGACGCTGGACCGCCTGGCCATCGATGCCGCCCTGGTGGCCAACCGTCCCGCCCGGGCCTGGAAATCGCTGGCCGACAGCACCATCGATCCGCTGTACATGGTCGGCAAGACGGTCGCCTGGCGCGACTGGCAGCGCCGCGAAGACTATTATCCGGAAGGCGTGCTGGTGTGGCTGGACGTCGAAGCCCGCCTGCGCGAACTGAGCGCGGGACGACGCGGCCTGGACGATTTCGCGCGGCGCTTCTTCGACACCCGCCGCGGCGCCGCGCCGTCCCTGTACACCTACGATGACGTGGTGCGCACCCTGGACGCCGTGGCGCCCCAGGACTGGCGCGGCTTCCTCGACCGCCACCTCGAATCGCACCGCGACGAGGATGCCATGGCCGGTCTCGCACGCATGGGATGGCGCCTGGCCTACCGCGACAGCCCGAGCGAGAGCTGGCGCCAGGAAGAAGCGGGATGGGGCATGCGCGACCTGGCGTATTCGATCGGCGTGCAGGTGCGCGGCAATGGCATCCTGCGCGCGGTGGCCTGGGACAGCCCGGCGTTCAGGGCGGGCCTGGCGCCGGGCGCGAAGATCGTGTCGGTCAACGGCGCGCCGTTCACGCCGGACCGGATCGAGGACGCGGTGCGCCACGCCGCCGCGACCCCGGTCGTCATCGACGTCCAGGTGCAGGGCCAGCCGCGCAGCGTCACCCTCGATTACCGCGGCACGCTGCGCTATCCCTGGATCGAACGCATCGAAGGCGCGCTTGACCGCCTGACGCCCTTGCTGGCGCCGCGAAATAGCCGATTCAGCCCGCCGCCCCCGGCTTGAACACGAAGGCGATCTTGCGGATGTCCCCGCGCCTGACCTCCGGATCGAGGATCAGGGCCTCGTATTTCGCCTCATCCGCCCGCCTGTCGATGCGCACGCTGGTGCGCCCGATCTCGTTGTTCATCGCATCGAACATCTGCGCGCGCAAGGTGCCGCTGGCCGATGCCGAGGAAACGACATAAGCGCTCAGGCCGAGCGGCACGCCGCCCGGGTCGCCCTGGATGTCGTTCACCGTCGTGACGTTCAGGCCCGCGCCGGCAAGCGTGGGGTCGACGACGATCGCGCGGCCCGAGCGCATGACGCCGCGCTCCACGCCACGGACGAGCTGGCCGGCACCGGTCACCACCGACTCGCCCGCTGCCGCCCCTTGGCCTGCAGGGCGTCGCCGATGCCGGTCGCCATGTCCAGCTTCATGGTTGCCATCTCCGCGCCCTTTTCCTGGGCAGTCTTCGATGAACATGCGGTCAGCGCCGCCATTGCCAGGCAGGCGCCGAGAAAAGTGGATTGCCAGGATGTGTTCGCATTCATGGATGGGCTCCCGAAATCATGGTCATGGATAATAGTATTGCTCAAAAGAAATATTTCTATGCCGAGCACCCAAGAGTTGCCTACTGTCAACTATCTCATACCTGCACATCACAGCGTTTGCGTGCCTCCAATGCGAAAAATGAAATAATCCATGGCATTCACTTCGATTTGTACAAAGATGACCTTCATGCCCTACCCCGCCGGAGCCCATTCATGACCACGACCATCCACCAGATCGGCCTGGTCCTGTTCATCCTGGCCCTGATCCATACCTTCTCCACCCACCTGTTCGAAGTCCTGGCCCACCGCCACCCGCGCCATGCCGGGCTGTTCCACCTGCTGGGCGAAGTCGAAGTCGTGTTCGGCTTCTGGGCCTTCGTCCTGATGCTGTTCATGGCCTTCGTCGAAGGCAGCGCGTCCGCCATCGATTACGCCGAGTCGCGCCACTACGCCGAGCCGCTGTTCGTGTTCGTGGTGATGGTGGTGGCCGCCTCGCGCCCGGTACTGGAGACGGCGCGCTCCCTGGTGCGCGCGCTGGCCCGGCTGGCGCCGGTGCGCACCGAGGTGGCCCAGGCCTGGCTCGGCCTGGCGCTGCTGCCCTTGTGCGGCTCCCTGATCACCGAACCGGCCGCGATGACGCTGGCGGCGTTGATGCTGGCGCCGGCCGTGTTCCGCCCCGGGATGCCGGAATGGCTGAAGTACGGGGCGCTGGGCGTGCTGTTCGTGAACGTGTCGATCGGCGGCACGCTGACCGCCTACGCCGCGCCGCCGGTGCTGATGGTGGCCGGGGCCTGGGGCTGGGACAGCGCCTACATGCTCACCCACTTCGGCTGGCGCGCGCTGCTTGCGGTGCTGCTCAACGCCAGCGTCATCACGCTGCTCCTGCGCCCGCACCTGCGTCCGCTCGACGCCTCGGTCGAGGGCGAATCGCCGGTGCGCGTGCCGCCGGTGGTGGCGCTGATCCACCTGGGCTTCCTGGCGGCCGTCGTGCTGCTGGCCCACCATCCGGTACTGTTCCTCGGCCTGTTCCTGCTGTTCCTCGGTTTTACCCAGGCCTACGACCGCTACCAGGACCCGCTGATCCTGAAGGAAGGCCTGCTGGTCGGCTTCTTCCTGGCCGGGCTGGTGGTGCTGGGCGGGATGCAGCAGTGGTGGCTGCAACCCATCGTTTCCAGCCTGGGCCCGACCGCGCTGTTCTTCGGCGCGCTGGGCCTGACCGCGATCACGGACAATGCCGCCCTGACCTATCTCGGTTCCCTGATCAGCGGCTTGTCCGAGCATGCGCAATACATGCTGGTGGCCGGCGCGGTGGGCGGCGGCGGCCTGACCGTGATCGCCAACGCGCCGAACCCGGCCGGCGCGGCGCTGCTGCGGCGCGGCTTCAACGAAGAGTCGATCGGTGCCGTCGGCCTGCTGCTGGGGGCGCTGGGCCCCACTTGTGCGGCGGCCATGATGTTCTTGTTATAAGGTAGCCATCAAACCGGAACTAAAAGGACAGGCATGGACAACGATCTCTTGGTCAGCAAGCTGGGCATCATCGAGCGCTGCTGCAAGCGCGCCCGCGACGAGTACGAAAAGGATCCGACCACCTTCGTCGGCGACATCACGCGCCAGGACGCAGCCACGCTGAACGTGATCCGCGCCTGGGAAGCGGCGGTCGAGATGGGCGACTACGTGCTGGGCAGCCTGGGCCTTGGCCCGGCCCACGACGAGCGCGAGGTGATCACGCTGCTGGCCGAACACGGCTGGATCGAGCCGGCGCTGGCCGAGGACCTCAAGCGCACCGGCGAATTCTGCCGCGCCGAATGGGACCTGCAGGCGGCGCCGCTGCCGGCGCTGGTCACCATCATCAAGCGCGGGCTGGACGAGTTCGACGCCTATGCGCGCGCGCTGCTGGCCGGGGCGGCGGCGCTGGCGGCGCCGGATGGCGACGCGGCCGCGGACGGCAAGCCGGCCGGCGATCCTTCGATCTGACCCCATCCGCGGCGAGCGGCGCGGTGACCATATCGGTTTGCGGGCAAACCGCCCGGTGTCGATTTGGTATGATGCGCGCTTTCATGGATAAATGCCCTGCCGCCCGCTTCCGGCGCCCGGGCCTCCACTCACCGGACATCACAACAATATGAGCCAACCGACCCAACTGCCGTCCTTCTGGAGCCGGCTGTCCCTCGCCTTCGGCACCTTCTTCAAGACCGTGGGCGATGCCGAATTCGCCGCGCGCGTGCGCGATGACCAGGTCGGCCCGATCGCCGCACCTGCTCCCGCTCCCGCCCCGGCACCCACGCCGGCGCCCGCACCGGCCCCTGCGCCGGCACCGGTCACGCTGCGCGTGGCCACGCCGGACGCCGCCATGCAGCTGCTCGGCCTGCTGCAGCGCGAAGCCCGCCTGATCGACTTTGCCAACGAAAACATCGCCGCCTATGCCGACGCCGACATCGGCGCCGCCGCCCGCGTCGTGCACGAAGGTTGCGCGCGCGTGCTGCGCGAGCACTTCACGATCGAAGCGGTGCGCGCCGAAAACGAAGGCGCGCGCGTGACGCTGCCGGAAGGCTTCGATGCCGCCAGCGTGCGCCTGACCGGCAACGTGGTCGGCAAGGCGCCCTTCACCGGCGTGCTGAACCACCGCGGCTGGCGCGCCACGGACGTGCGCCTGCCGCAGCTGGCCGAACAGCACGACGCCCGCATCATCGCCCCAGCGGAGGTGGAACTGTGACCGATCCCCGTTACGCCATCGGCATCGACCTCGGCACCACCCACAGCGCCCTCTCCTACGTCGACCTGCAGGCCAGCGACGGCGAAAAGGCCGACCAGGGCGTGCTGCCGGTCCCGCAATTGACCGCCCCCGGCACCGTCGAGTCGCTGCCGCTGCTGCCCTCCTTCATGTACCTGCCGCACCCGGACGAACTGGCGCAGGGCGAACAGGCCCTGCCCTGGACCAACGGCATGGCCGCGCCGATCGTCGGCGAGATGGCGCGTTCGCGCGGCGCCGGCACCCCGATCCGCCTGGTCTCCTCGGCCAAGAGCTGGCTGAGCCACCCGAGCGTGGATCGCCGCGCCGCCATCCTGCCGAGCGACGCCCCGGCCGAAGTCGAGCGCGTCTCGCCGCTCGCCGCATCGACGCGCTACCTCGAGCACATCCGCAGCGCCTGGAACGCCGCGCATCCGGAAGCGCCGTTCGAGCAGCAGGCCGTGACGGTCACGATTCCCGCATCGTTCGACCCGGCCGCGCGCGAACTGACCGCCGAAGCCGCCCGCAACGCCGGCTACGGCAGCCCGACCCTGCTGGAAGAGCCGCAGGCGGCCCTGTACAGCTGGATCCAGGGCAGCGGCGGCCGCTGGCGCAAGCAGGTGAAAGCCGGCGACATCGTGCTGGTGGTCGACGTCGGCGGCGGCACCAGCGACTTTTCCTTGATCGCCATCCTCGAGCGCGACGGCAACCTGGAACCGCACCGCGTGGCGGTCGGCGACCATATCCTGCTGGGCGGCGACAACATGGACCTGGCGCTGGCCCACCTGGTCGCGCGCAAGCTGCAAGCGGGCGGCACCCAGCTCGATGCCTGGCAGATGCGCGCCCTGACCTACGCCTGCCGCGGCGCCAAGGAGCACCTGCTGGCCGACGCCAACGCGGCCGCCTGGCCGATCGTGGTGCCGAGCCGCGGCTCGAAACTCATCGGCGGTTCGATCCGCACCGAGCTGACGCGCGACGAAGTCACGACCTTCATCACCGACGGCTTCTTCCCGCGCGTGGAAGCGAGCGCCCGTCCGGCGGTGCGTACCCGCGCCGGCCTCACCCAGATCGGCCTGCCGTATGCGCAGGACGCGGCCGTCACGCGCCACCTGGCCGCCTTCCTGGCCCGCCAGGCCGGCGCCACCGCGGAGCTGGAAGGCTTCAATGGCCAAGTGAACCCGGAACACAGCTTCCTGCACCCGAGCGCGGTGCTGTTCAACGGCGGCGTGTTCAAGTCGGAGATTCTCTCCCAGCGCGTGCTGGACACCCTCAACGACTGGCTGTACATGGAAGGCGCGGAACCGGCGCGCATGCTGGAGGGCGCCGACCTCGACCTGGCCGTGGCGCGCGGCGCCGCCTACTACGGCTATGCGCGCCGTGGCGGCGGCGTGCGCATCCGCGGCGGCACGGCGCGTTCCTACTACGTCGGCGTGGAATCGTCGATGCCGGCCATCCCCGGCATGGAGCCGCCGATCGAAGCGCTGTGCGTGGCGCCCTTCGGCATGGAAGAAGGCAGCGAACTCGAACTGCCGGGCCAGGAATTCGGCCTGGTGGTGGGCGAGCCGGTCACCTTCCGCTTCTTCGGCTCGACCACGCGCCGCCAGGACCGCATCGGCGAAGTGCTGGAGTTCTGGGGTCCGGACGAGCTGCAGGAACTGAACGAGATCCACGCCGACCTGCCGGCGGAAGGCCGCACGCCGGGCGACGTCGTGCAGGTGAAACTGCACGCGCTGGCGACCGACGCCGGCACGCTGGAACTGGTGGCCGTGTCGCGCGAGGGACAGCGCTGGAAGGTGGAGTTCGACGTCCGCAGCGCGCCTGACGCTCAATAAGCCACAGTGGGCGCCTCCGCTTACCTGGTCGGCATCGACCTCGGCACCACCAACACGGTGCTGGCCTTTGCACGGCCAGGTGCCGGCGCGCAGGTGGAGACCTTCGCGGTCGATCAATTGGCGGCGCCCGGCGAAGTCGGCCAGGCGCCGCTGCTGCCTTCGGTGCGCTACCACCCGGCCGAGGGCGAACTGGCGGCGGGCGCTTTGCAGCTGCCCTGGGTTTCAAGCGACCTGGCCGGTATCCAGCATGCCGTCATCGGCCGCCTGGCGCGCGTGCTGGGAACACAGACACCCGGTCGGTTAGTTGCGTCTGCCAAGAGCTGGCTCTCGCATTCCGGCGTGGACCGTACGGCGCCCATCCTGCCCTGGGGCGCGCCCGACGATGTGGCGAAGATCTCGCCGCTGGCCGCCAGCGCCAGCTACCTGGCCTACCTGAAATCGGCCTGGAATGCGCGCTTCCCGCAGCATCCGCTGCAGGACCAGGACATCGTCCTGACCATCCCCGCTTCCTTCGATGAAGGCGCGCGCGCCCTCACGCTGGAAGCGGCGCACCTGGCCGGCCTGCCGCGCCTGCGCCTGCTGGAAGAGCCGCAGGCGGCGCTGTACGACTGGCTGGTCCGCCACCGCGCATCGCTGGCCGAGGAACTGTCCGGGTCGCGCCTGGTGCTGGTGGCCGACGTCGGCGGCGGCACCACCGACTTCAGCCTGGTCAAGGTCGAGCTGGTGGAGGGCGAGCCCACGCTCACGCGCATCGGCGTCGGCAACCACCTGATCCTGGGTGGCGACAACATGGATCTTGCGCTGGCCCACCTGGCCGAATCGCGCCTCGGCGGCGAGGCCGGCCAGCGCCTGTCGAGCGTGCGCCTGGCCCAGCTGACCGAGCGCTGCCGCGCGGCCAAGGAACAGCTGCTGGCCGTCGACGCGCCGGAGCAGGTCGGTGTGACCCTGCTGGGATCCGGCTCGCGCCTGATCGGCGCCAGCCGCAGCGCCCAGCTCACGCGCGACGATGTCCAGGCCATCGTGCTGGACGGCTTCTTCCCCCTGAACCCCGAGCAGGAACCGGCACGCCGCGCCCGCGCCGGCATCGTCGAATTCGGCCTGCCCTATGCCAGCGACCCGGCCGTCACGCGCCACCTGGCCGGCTTCCTGCGCCAGCATGCGCTAGCTGCGCGCGAGGCGCTCGGCCTGCCGGCGGACGACGACAAGCTGCCGGTGCCGGACACGCTTCTGCTGAACGGCGGCGTGTTCCGCGGCGCGGCGCTGGCGCAGCGCCTGGCCGAAGTGCTGTCCGGATGGCGCGGCCAGCCTGTGCGCGTGCTGCACAACCTGGACCCGGACGTGGCGGTGGCACGCGGCGCCGTGGCCTACTCGCTGGCGCGTGCCGGCGCCGCGCCGTCGATCGAAAGCGGCTCGGCGCGCAGCTACTACCTGCTGCTGGACGACAAAGCCGCTGAAGGCAAGCTGCGCGCGGTGTGCATCCTGCCGCTCGGCGCCAGCGCCGGCAACGAAGTGCTGCTGTCCGAGCGCAGCTTTGCGCTGCGCCTGGGGCGGCCGGTGCGCTTCCACCTGGTGTCCTCGGTGAGCGCTGCGGCGCAACCGGGCGACCTGGTCGAGCTGGAGCCGGCCGAGGTGGTGCGCCTGCCGGCCATCGCCACCGTGCTGCGTGCGCAATCGGGTGACAAGGCGGCGCGCACCGGCGACATCCCGGTCCAGCTGGCGGCCTCGCTGTCGGAAGTCGGCACGCTGGAAGTCCATTGCGTCGCCGAGGATGGCAGCGGCCAGCGCTGGAAGCTGGAATTCCAGCTGCGCACCGGGCAGGAGGATGGCGACGGCGACGCCGCCTCCCTCCCGCCCCAGGCCGAGGATGCGGTGAAGCACATCGACCGCATCTTCGGCACCCGCAACCAGAAGGTGGAGGCGAAGGAAGTGCGCCAGCTGCGCGCCACGCTCGAGCACCTGCTGGGCGGCCGCGAACGCTGGGACACGCCCCTGCTGCGCCGCCTGTTCGACGCGCTGATGGAGCGCGCCAAGGGCCGGCGCCGCTCGCCCGAACACGAACGCGCCTGGCTGAACCTGGCCGGCTGGTGCCTGCGTCCCGGCTTCGGCCACCCGCTCGACGAGTGGCGCATCGAGCAGCTGTGGGCGCTGTTCGACACCGGCGTCCAGTACCACAAGGACAGCCAGGTGCGCGCCGAATGGTGGACGCTGTGGCGCCGCGTGGCCGGCGGCTTGTCTACCGAAGCGCAGCTGCGCCTGCTCGACGACTTCGCCTTCAACCTGCAGGCGGAACCTGCCGAGCGCGCCAGGCGTCCCGTCACGCTGGTCGACGGCAGCGAAGACGACATGCTGCGCCTGGGCGCCTCGCTGGAACGCATCCCGTCCGCGTACAAGGCCGAGATCGGCGACTGGATGCTGGGGCAAATCATGGCGGTGCCGCCCTCGCCCAAGCCGGACCCGAAGGCCGCCGCCACCTACGCGCGCTACCTGTGGGCGCTGGCCCGGGTCGGCACGCGCCAGTCGCTGCACGGCAGCGCGCACGAGGTGGCGCCGCCTGAAGCGGCCGAGCGCTGGCTGCGCGAACTGCTGAAGCTGGACTGGAAACGGATCGAGCCGGCCGGCTTCGCCAGCGCCCACATCGCGCGCAAGACCGGGGACCGCTCGCGCGACATCGGCGACGCGCTACGCGACGAGGTGCTGCGGCGCCTGGCCTCGACCGGTGCGCCGGTCAGCTGGGCGGAGATGGTGCGCGAGGTGGTGGAGCTGGACCAGGCCAGCACGGCCCGGATGTTCGGCGAGGCCTTGCCGCCGGGGTTGAAGCTGATCCGCTAGCTCATTCGAAAACCAGCGAGTTGAAAAAGCGCTCCTTGAGCTTGAGGCCTTGCGCTTCATTCGACTTCAGGGGCATCACGCCCAGCATGTACGTCCCGCCGGGCACACGGAACCATAAGCCGTAGGTGACCCGCATGCCATCCGGGGTGGTGGCTTTACCTGCCGTATCGAGAGCCTGTGCGCCTTTGAACATGCGTTTGTTCGCATCCGGTTTCGATATCGAGTCGTCGAACGTTCCCCCCAGTTGCGAGTCGGGTCCGGACCTTTCGAATACGGCCATGAATACCGTCCCCTGCTTGTCCACCGCACGCAGCATGAATCCAGGCTGGCCATTCTCCATGCGCGTGATGTCCTCGACAGGGCCGGGCATCTCGATCGAAAAAGCGCCCTCGGTCGAACGCACCCTGGACCAGCCATCGGCACCCGGCCTTGCCGCCTTCGGCGTATGTTTTGCGGTGACATACTGTTTGCGCGACTGCGGCCATGCCGGCATCGCCTGCTCCGCCGGCTGCATGAAGAAGAAAACGCGGCCACGGCCGGCTTCGAGCCTGGTACCGAAAAAGCGCATGCGCTTCCCGATCAGCTTGCCCCCTGCCTTTCCCCACAATACCGCTGCACTGTTTGGGAAACATGAATCGACAGGGAGAACCGCTGTGTGAAACCGTGGCGACTTTTGCGCCTCATGCAGCATCGTGACTTTTTCAACATTGATCTCGATGTGATGATCCGGGCCGAGACGCATGATGTCGGATACCTCGGCCTCGAATACCCAATCCGCCCTTTCCGCGGCATCTTGCGCGGAGGTGACGATGGATGCGCAGTTGTCGTGCGCCGTTGCGACTGCGGATAGCGACAACAGCAAGGTCGTGACGAAGCAAACCCAGGCAGTTTTCAAAACCATTCCTTTCAAAATCCATGCGTAACGACGGCTATTTTATTTCTTATAATAAAGGTATTTTCCTCGCTTCGACACGGCCATTCAATCGCAATGTCCCCAAGTACATCCAAGAAACTGGCCGGCATCCTTGCCGGCGCAACGTATGGCCTGGCAATCCGCTTCGGGCTGGCGCAGCCGAACCTGCACGCGGTGATCGGTCCCATTTCCACCGCCTTCCTGTTCGTCTGCCCGTTCAGCGTGGGCGCGATCGCAGTGCTGTGGAGCGCGGAGCGCGGCACCCGGATCGGCATCCGGCGCCAGGTCGGCCTGGCCACGTCCGCCATCTGGCTGTTCCTGCTGGCGATGTTCATCACGCTGCTGGAAGGGCTGATCTGCATCGTGCTGGTGGGACCGGTGTTCATGCTGGCGGCCATCTGCGGCGGCCTGGCCGGCGGGGCAATCCACAATTACCGGCAAAAACCGAACTTCACGTTGCCGGCGCTGGCGGTCCTGCCCTTGCTGCTGGGACCCGTCGAAAACCTGATGCCGCCGCAGCGCAGCGAACAGACCGTCACCAACACCCTGCACGTGGCGGCCCCGCCCGAGGTCGTGTTCGACCAGTTGACCAATGTGCGCGACATCAAGCCGGACGAACTCGGCTTCGCCTTCGTGCACCTGATCGGCCTGCCCAAGCCGCTCGAAGCGCGGATGGAAGGCAACGGCGGTCCGGGCAGCGTGCGCACCAGCCGCTGGGAAAAGCAGGTCTGGTTCCAGGAAGTCATCACGGCATCGAGCAAGCCGTACGCGCTGCGCTATCGCTTCGTCGTGCCCAGGGGCGCCATCCCGCGCGAGGCGCTGGATGAACACGTGGAGATCAACGGCGACTACTTCGAGCTGGTCGACGGCGGCTACACGCTTGCGCCGGGCCCCGATGGCGGCACCGACCTGAGCCTGACCACCCGCTTCATCAACAAATCGCGCCTGACGGCCTACGGCAACCTGTGGGGCCGCCTGGTGCTGCGCGACTTCCATCATTCGATCCTGGTGCTGATGAAATCGCGCGCCGAACGTCAAGGCTGATGCGATGCCGCCATGCTGGGCAACGCGAAATCGCAATGGCACCTGGCGTCGTCCTACGAGGAAGGCAAAGGAACGGTGCGCAACCAGATCGAGGGCTATGCCTGGCATGAATGTGCCCAGGCTCCGTATCGCGCCGAATCCGGCGGCAAGCAGGAAGCGAGCAAGATCACGCGCGACATCGATGTGGCCATGCCGCGCGTGCTGACGGCGGTTCCGGAAGAGCGGCGCCGGCTGGCGGGGATTTATATCAGCTTGTATGCTCAGCAATAAGCGCCCTTATGAGCGCATGAATTCGCCGTGGGGTCACTGCACAAGCGAAAACGATGCGCTTTCACCGAGATCAATCATCGTCTTCAAATGCTGTGTACCGCCGGTCCGGGCCAGCACATCGTCGAAACAATACGTCGACAATCGCACTCGTACCTGATCCGGTTGGAAGCTGCTCCATAACAAACCAAAGACAAAGTCGGTGTTCCGATCGTCGCTTGCCGCCTGGGCCGCTTGACCCGACGACGTGCCGCCCTGGACGATGAAGGATTCGCGAAGCCGCGGGCGCGCACGTATTTCCGCAGCCATCTCATCGCTGATCGTGAAGTCGGTCTTGGCGGACGGTTCCGCGTCTGGAAACAGTTCCTTGATCGTTTTGCCTTTGTCCGCGATGCCGCATTGCTCGTCCAGGCTGATGCGCACGACTTCCCCATGCAGCAGCGCCTGCTCGAAGATCCAGAACAAATGGCTGCACCTACCTGCCTCGTAATTCCCGCCCATTGCAGTCAGCGCCGCGCCAGGCTCGCAGTCGAGTGCGCCACGGACGGACACGTCCACCGTTTGCAGGCCTGTCAGGTCGATCGTGGCGATACGCCTGTCATTCACGTCGATGGATATGCCGGGCATTTTCTTATCTCGCATTCAACTTGTATTGGAGGCCAATAAATTCCCTGCCTAGTGTACGAGGCTGATGCCGCCTTGCCAACCAGGGTGAGAAAGCACGCATTTTCAGGGTGATCAGCTCTGTTAATCTGCTGTCCTGCACTTCGAGTGAATTCCAATGCACATCATCCGCCCCATGCGCCTGCCCCTGCTCCTTTGCACACTGCTCCCCTTTTGCGCGCAGGCCGTCGATACCCCAGCGCCACCCCTCGACCGCCCGCATTCGCTCCTGAATTCCTTCGACGTCATGTGCAACCTGGAACCACCCAACTTCGAGCACCTGAGCGCCAAGGCCAGCGCGATGCATCTGAAGACGATGGGAGAAGACACGCAAACGACACCCACCGGCGAAACCATGCAGACCAGATCCTGGCTCGGCATGCTGACGACCGGCGCATTCGCCTTGACCATCGAAAGGATGAGCGGCGCGAAAGGCGTCGCCACCAGCTGCGCGATCGAAGGACCGGTGCCGGACGTCGCCGCCTTCCGCGAGATCGTGGCCAGCACCCACCATCTGAACGCCACGCCCGAAAAGCAGGTCGTCGACGGCAGCAATACCTACTACTGGGACCACTACACCCGGGAGGGCTGGACGCTCATGGTGCGCGACTTCGAACGCCCGGGCGGGCATTTCGTGCAGGTCAAGCTGCTCGCGATGGCGAAGGCCGGCGCGCCGCAATGAAAGTGCTCGCGCTGTCGGGCAGCCTGCGGACCGCCTCGGTCAACGCGGCCTTGTTGAGGGCCGTGGCCAGGCTCGCCCCGCAAGGCATCACGGTCACCCTGTCGGACGGACCGGGGCGCCTGCCCCTGTTCAATCCCGACCTCGACACCGATCCGCCCGCCGCCGTCGCGCAATTCCGCGCCCAGGTCGCCGATGCCGATGCCCTGCTGATTGCCAGTCCCGAATATGCGCACGGCATCACCGGCGTCATGAAGAATGCGCTCGACTGGCTAGTCAGCTTCGAACCCTTCGTACACAAACCGGTCGCGGTGTTCAATGCCTCGCCGCGTGCCCATCATGCCGATGCGGCGCTGCGCGAAGTCTTGGCGACGATGGCGGCCGTGATTGTGGAGCCGGCTTCCGTAACGATTCCGCTGGTCGGCGGCAGGCTCGATGAGGATGGGATGGTGTCGAGCGCAGCGGTGGCGGACCGGATACGGCAGATGCTGGCCGCCCTGCACGATGCGGTGCGCTCGCCCAGGCCAGCGCAAGACACAGCGATGCCGCTACCCTGATGCGGCCTACTCTTCCGTACGCCCGGCCGCATCCCGATCGCGCTCGTAGCGCCGGACAACCGGAAACGCCGGCAACCAGGCCTCGCGGCGCACGGTCCAGAGTTCATAGGTCGGCCGGAACTGGTCCGGGCTATCCAGCGCCCCCAGGTTGATGCCGATTTCGTCGCCGCTGATCGCAAACACCGGCGAGCCGCAGTGCGGGCAGAACCGCCGTCCGGCATACTCGCGCGTTTCGCCTTCGATCTTCACCGCATCCCGGGGAAAGATCGCGGACGCGTGAAACAGCGCGCCATGATGCTTGCGGCAGTCGAGGCAATGGCAGATGCCGACGCGGTAGGGCCGGCCCGATGCCACGATGCGGACGGCGCCGCACAGGCAGCCGCCGGTCGATGGCGTCCTATTCCCTGTGTCCATGCCGAGTCTCCTTTACCGTTACGGCTCCTGGTCTGGTAATCTCATGTTATCAGCCAATTACCATGACAAGGAAACCGGATGCAATTCTTGGCCTTTGCCGTATTCGTCGGTGTGTGGATGCTGGAAGCCAGGTGGCTCGGGACGAAGGAGGTCGCCGGCTTCCAGCGGCAGGCGGTCGGCTTCGGTGCCGGTATGCTCGCCGCGGCCTTGTTCCTGGTCGTGGCAAAGACAGTCCTGCACCTTTAAGCCGAGCGCACTTGCTCCACATCGGCCGCGCGGCTTGCAACCGGCGGCGCGCGGCGGCCCGGCAGCGCAAGCACATTGGCGCTGCCGGCCTTGACGGTCGAAGCCGCATCCGGCGCCAGCCGGAAGGCCGCCGCCGCGTGCGCCAGCCCCGCAGCCTGCCGGCGCAGCGCGGATGCCGCCTGCGCCGCGTCGTCCACCAGCGCCGCGTTCTGCTGCGTCACCTGGTCGATCTGCACGATCGCTTCGTTCACCTGGTCGATGCCGGAAGCCTGCTCGCTGCTGGCGCTGGTGATCTCGCCGATGATGTCGGTGACGCGCCGCACGCTCGCCACCACCTCGTCCATCGTGGCGCCGGCCTGGCGCACCAGTTGCGTGCCGACGTCCACCTGCTGCACCGAATCGCCGATCAGCGCCTTGATTTCGCGGGCGGCGCCGGCCGAGCGCTGGGCCAGGTTGCGCACTTCCGAGGCCACGACCGCAAAGCCGCGTCCCTGTTCGCCGGCGCGCGCCGCTTCCACCGCCGCGTTCAGCGCCAGGATGTTGGTCTGGAAGGCGATGCCGTCGATGGTGGCGATGATGTCGACGATGCGGCGCGACGAGGCGTCGATCGAATCCATGGTCTGCACCACCTGGCCGACGATGGCGCCGCCGCGCGTGGCCACGTTCGATGCGGCCTGCGCCAGCGCATTCGCCTGGTGCGCGTTGTCGGCATTCTGGCGCACGGTGCCGGTCAGCTGTTCCATCGTCGACGCGGTTTCCTCCAGCGAGCCGGCCTGCTGTTCGGTGCGGGCCGACAGGTCCAGGTTGCCGGCGGCGATACGCTCGGCATCCTGTTCGATCGCCGCGGTGCCGCCCTGGACGTCGCGGACCATCGCGCCCAGGGCATCGTTCATGCCGCGCAGGGACTGCATCAGGTCGCCGATCTCGTCGCGCGCGGTGCGTTCGTCGAAGCGGTGCGTCAGGTCGCCCGCGGCGACCGTGTTGGCCACGTCCACGGCCTGGTGCAGGGGGCGCGTGATGCTGCGCGAGATGGCCCAGGCGCACAGCCCGGCGGCGGCGACCAGCAGCGCGGTCAGTACCAGCATCCAGCGCGTGCTGCCGGCGTTGGCCGCGTCGATCGCGGCGGCGGTGGCGTCGATCGCGCGGCGCTGCTCGTCCAGCATGCCTTTCACGGCCGCCAGGTAGGCGTCGGTGGCCGGCCCGAATTCGTCCTTGTACAAGCGGCCGGCGGCTTCCTCGTCGCCGGCCTTTTTCGCGTCCATCACATGCTTCTTGGCGTCCTGGTTGCGGGCGCGCTGGCGCACGATCTGGTCGAACAGGGCGCGCTCGGCGTCGGTCTCGACCAGTCCTTCGATCTGCTTCATCAGTGCCGTACCCTTCTTGGTGCCGTCGGCGATGACGTCGGCGAAGGTCGTGGCCAGCGTGGTGTCGCTGCTGCGCGCGATGAAGGCGGTGCGCGTATTGGCCGCCTGGATCAGGCCCAGCCAGTCGGAGATCGCGCGCTCCTTCGCCAGCGGCTTGGCCATCATCGCGCGCGTGGCTTCGGCGGTGTGGCGGGCATTGAGCAGGGCGCCGGCGGTGCCTGCCAGGCCCAGCAGCAGAACGATGGCGAAGCCGGCGCCGAGCCGGGTGGTGATACGGACTTGCGACAGGAATTGCATGAACACTCCACTTCAAGACAGGATTTATGTCAATACAGTATGCGACAGCTTTCTAATATGCATAAATACTTTCTCAAATAAAACTACCAAAAGTTGCAAGCGGACAACGAAGCATTCATGACCCCAGCTCATAAACCCAAGCAAGCCCGGCTTCGGCGGCCGCCCCTGTTTGACGCTACCATCTACCCTTTTCGCATCAAGCAAAAGGAATCCCCATGACCGTCAAAGCCTACGGCGCCCTTGCCGCCGACAAGCCGCTCGAATCGCTCGACATCACCCGCCGCGCGCCGGGCCACCACGACGTCCAGATCGACATCGCCTTCTGCGGCGTGTGCCACTCCGACCTGCACACCGTGCGCGCCGAGTGGGCCGGCACCCTGTTCCCCTGCGTGCCGGGCCACGAGATCGTCGGCCGCGTGTCGGCAGTGGGCGAGCATGTGACGAAGCACAAGGTCGGCGACCTGGTCGGCGTCGGCTGCATGGTCGACAGCTGCCAGCACTGCGCCGATTGCGAAGAGGGCCTGGAAAACTACTGCGACGGCATGGTCGGCACCTACAACGGCCCGACCGCCGACGCGCCGGGCCACACCCTGGGCGGCTACTCGCAGCAGGTCGTGGTGCACGAGCGCTTCGTGCTGAACGTGAAGCACGACGAAGCCCAGCTGGCCGCCGTAGCGCCGCTGCTGTGCGCCGGCATCACCACCTGGTCGCCGCTGCGCCACTGGAACGCGGGTCCGGGCAAGCGCGTCGGCATCGTCGGTATCGGCGGCCTGGGTCACATGGGCATCAAGCTGGCGCGCGCGCTGGGCGCCCACGTGGTCGCCTTCACCACCTCGGAATCGAAGCGCCAGGACGCGCATGACCTGGGCGCGCACGAAGTCGTGGTCTCGCGCGACGCCGACGCCATGGCGGCGCAGGCCAGGAGCCTGGACCTGATCGTCAACACCGTGGCCGCACCGCACGACCTGGACGCTTTCCTCAACCTGCTCAAGCGCGACGGCACCATGGTGCTGGTCGGCGCCCCGGCCACGCCGCACCCGTCGCCGCAGGTGTTCAACCTGATTACCAAGCGCCGCGCGATCGCCGGCTCGATGATCGGCGGTATCCCGGAAACCCAGGAGATGCTGGACTTCTGCGCCGAGCACGGCATCGTCGCCGACATCGAGATGATCCGGGCCGACGAGATCAACGCCGCCTACGAGCGCATGCTCAAGGGTGAGGTGAAGTACCGCTTCGTGATCGACAACGCGACCCTGGCCGCGTAATCCTGCAGTCTCGGGCCGGCGTGATCATGCGCCGGTCTTTACCGCACACTGTTGCCGCCTCCGGCAGACCCGCCGGTTTTCCGGCATCATCGTGGCCTCGATAGCACTTACACAAGGAGCCCACGATGAGCAGCAGCTCGAACCCCTTCTCGCCCTACGTTCCCCCGCGCGTCTGGTCGCCCGCCACCCAGACCGGCGGCGCTTTCGCCAACATCAACCGCCCGGTCGCCGGCGCCACCCACGAACAGGAACTGCCGGTCGGCAAGCACCCGCTGCAACTGTATTCGCTGGGCACGCCGAACGGCCAGAAGGTCACGATCCTGCTGGAAGAGCTGCTCGCGGCCGGCTACGAAGGCGCCGAATACGACGCCTGGCTGATCAAGATCGGCGAAGGCGCGCAGTTCGGCAGCGGCTTCGTCGACATCAACCCGAACTCCAAGATCCCGGCCCTGGTCGACCGCAGCGGCGAGACGCCGGTGCGCGTGTTCGAATCCGGTTCGATCCTGGTCTACCTGGCCGAGAAGTTCGGCGCCTTCCTGCCGAAGGACCTGGTCGCGCGCACCGAGACCTTCAACTGGCTGATGTGGCAGATGGGATCGGCGCCTTTCGTCGGCGGCGGTTTCGGCCACTTTTATGCCTACGCGCCGGAAAAGCTGGAATACCCGATCAACCGCTACGCGATGGAAACCAAGCGCCAGCTCGACGTGCTGGACCGCCTGCTGGCCGAGCGCCGCTTCGTCGCCGGCGACGAATACACCATCGCCGACATGGCGATCTGGCCCTGGTACGGCGGCCTGGTGCTGGGCGAGCTGTATGGCGCGGCCGAGTTCCTGTCGGTGCACAATTACCAGCAGATCCGCCGCTGGGCGGACGAGATCGCGGCCCGTCCGGCCGTGGCGCGCGGCCGCCGCGTCAACAGCATGCGCGGCGCGCCCGAGACGCAGGTGCCGGAGCGCCACGACGCGTCGGACCTCGACTGAGTCTTTGTTTCCGCGAGTCTAGGGGACGCGGCCTGAGCTCGATTGAAGCTAGTATTTATTCAGTTATCAATCGACTATCAGGAGCTCCCGCCCCATGGATTCCCAGAACGACAAGCCGGCCGACAAGCCGGTCGAGGACAATCCGCAATCCTCGCGCCGCCGCTTCGTCGGCACGGTCGCAGCCGGCATCGCAGGGGGTGCCGCCCTTGCTCCCGGCCTGGCACAAGCCCAGGCCGGCGCCCAGGCGACCAACCCGCCGCGTCCCTTGACCCCGCCCGACTATCCGAAACCGCCGTTCCAGCGCCAGAAGCAGGAATGGCCGGGCCTGGCCAGCAAGATGACGCCGCGTCCCGACCATGGCGAAACCACGTATAAAGGCAGCGGCCGCCTGACCGGGCGCCGTGCCCTGATCACCGGCGGCGATTCCGGCATGGGCCGCGGCGCGGCGATCGCCTTTGCGCGCGAAGGCGCCGACGTCGCAATCAACTACCTGCCGGCCGAGGAGCCGGACGCGCGCGAGGTGGCGGAGCTGATCCGCCAGGCCGGCCGCAAGGCGGTGCTGATCCCCGGCGACATCCGCGACGAGAACTTCTGCAAGAAACTGGTGGCGGATGCCGCGCGCCAGCTGGGCGGCCTCGACATCCTGGTCAGCAACGCCGCGCGCCAGCAATCGCTCGAATCCATCCTCGACCTCACGACCGCCGAGATGGACCAGCACTTCAAGACCAACCTGTACGCGATGTTCTGGATCGTCAAGGCGGCGGTGCCGCTGATGCCGCGCGGCAGCAGCATCATCGTGACGGCCTCGGTGCAGGCCTACGACCCGTCGCCGAACCTGCTGGCCTATGCTTCGACCAAGGCGGCGCAGGTGGCCTTCACCAAGGCGCTGGCCAAGCAGCTGGCCGAAAAGGGGATCCGCGTGAACGCGGTGGCGCCGGGCCCGGTGTGGACGCCGCTGCAGGTGACCGGCGGCCAGACCCAGGAAGGACTGGAGAAATTCGGTTCGGATTCGCCCTTGAAACGTCCGGGCCAGCCGGGCGAGCTGGCGGGGGCCTACGTCAACCTGGCATCAAGCGAATCGACCTATACCACTGGCCAGGTGTATGGCGTGACCGGCGGCGCGGGTTTCCCGTGATCCTGTGATTCATGATCATCTGAGCAGAACTTTTGCGCAATTGATTGGTCTTAAACGTCTGGATTCAGTGGAGGACACGATGAGCTACGCAGATCGCGACAAGTACGGCATGTACAAGGAGAGCAGCAGCGCCGGCCCCGGCCCGTCCCTGATGGGCGCCGACACCCTGCTCGGCGAAAAGGTCGTCAACGCCTACGACGTGGAGCTGGGCGACATCAAGGAAATCATGCTCGACATGCAGACCTGCCAGGTCGCCTATGCCGTGCTGGCCTTCGGCGGCTTCATGGGCATGGGCGAAAAGCTGTTCGCCGTGCCCTGGCAGGCGCTGCACCTGGATACCGCCAACAAACGCTTCGTGCTGAACGTCGACAAGGACCGCCTGAAAACGGCGCCCGGCTTCAACAAGGACGCCTGGCCCGACATGGCCGACATGCAGTGGGCCAACTCGATCCACGCCTTCTACGGCACCGATCCGAGCCGCCAGGGCGCGCCGTCGATGGCGCCGGGTGCGGGTGCGGGTGCCGGCGACCTCGGCACGAGCAGCGGCAACAGCCTCGATCCGCGCGCCGGCAACCAGGGCGGCGACACCGACATCAGCCGCATCCGCGGCAGCAATATCGGCTGAGGTAGGGTGGACGCGGACGGCGAGTCGGCTTTGCCGTCCACGCGGTGATTGTTACCGGCGCATATTACCGTGGTAATAGCGACACCAGCGTGTCACTGAACTCCTGCATCAGCGCCGGCTGGGCACGCCCACGCTTGCTGATGCGATAAAAGCCCAGGCTTTCCTCGGGCTCGACCAGGATATCGGTCGCCACCTGGTGATGGCGGCAGGCCAGCAGCGCGAACGACGGGATCACCGTCGATCCCATGCCGGCCGCCACCATGCCGATCAGGGTGTCGAAGTGGCGAAAGCAGGCCCGGTCCTCGTTGGCGCGGCCGATCTTGGCCAGGTGGTTGTCGACGAATTGCTGGATCGGATTCTCGCGTGGCAGGCCGATCAGGCGCTCATCCTGCAGCGCGCTCCACTTCACCTTCCCCACCGGCTGCTGCCCCGGCGCGCGGCCATCCTTCAAGGGCGACACCCGCATCAAGGAAAACGAGCACAGCAGCGTACGCTCGATGCCGCGCTCGGCCTTGAAGAAGAATCCCAGTCCGAAATCCGCCTCGCCCGATTCCACCAGCGCATGCACGCGCGCCAGGTCGTCGTCCTGCAGTTGCAGGTTGACGTGCGGGTGCTTGCGATGAAAGGCGCCGAACACTTCCGGCAGCAGGCTCGACGAGACCAGCGGCGTGGCCGCCACGCGCAGCGTCTGGCGCGCCTGCTGGCCGATGTCGCCGATCGCCGCGGCGGCCTGCTCCAGCTGCTCGAGCGCCGACTGCGCCGCCGGCAACAGCTTCTCGCCGGCCGCGGTCAGGCCGACGTTCCTCGTGGTGCGGTCGAACAGGCGGCTGCCGAACTGCGCTTCCAGCTCGCGCATCATGACGCTCAGGCCGGCCTGGGTGATGTGCATGCGCTCGGCTGCCCGCGTGAAATTGCCCAGTTCGCTCACGAGCAGGAAAGCCTTCAATTGGCGGAAAGAATAGTTCATAAGCGATTCATAAGAGTTACTTGTGAATTGATATCGTATTCAAATTTCCATAATACCTGGAACAGGTTTTAAATGGGGTCACCGGAGACAGCCGGCTTCGGCCGGTATCGATAGACACAAGGACCTCACATGAATCAGGAAAAGTTCGATTGCGACGTCGCGATCGTCGGCGCCGGCATCGGCGGCCTCACCCTGGCGCTCAGCCTGCATGCCGCGGGCATCGCCTGCCGCGTGTATGAAGCGGCCCCGGAAATCAAGCCCCTCGGCGTCGGCATCAATCTGCTGCCGCACGCGGTGCGCGTGCTCGACGGGCTGGGCCTGCTGGATGAGCTGAGCAAGGTCGGCGTGACGACGAAAGAGTCCGCCTTCTACAGCGCCCACGGCCAGTTCGTCTACAGCGAGCCGGCCGGCCGCTACGCCGGCTACAAATGGCCGCAATTCTCGATCCACCGCGGCGACCTGCAAGCGGTGCTGCTGCAGGCGGTGCGCGAGCGCATCGGGCAGGACGCCATCCTCGCCGACCGCCGCTGCGCCGGCTTCGAGCAGGACGAGGCAAGCGTCACCCTGCGCTTCGACGACGCGTCCGGCAGCGCCCAGGCGCCGGTGCGCGCCAGGCTGGCGGTCGGCTGCGACGGCATCCACTCGGCGATCCGCAAGCAGCTGTACCCGAACGATGGCGCGCCGCGCTATTCGGGCGTGAACATGTGGCGCGGCACCACCGTGATGAAACCCTTCCTGTCCGGCGCCACCATGGTGCGCGCGGGCTGGCTCTCGGTCGGCAAGATGGTGATCTACCCGATCCGCGACAACGTCGACGGCCAGGGCAACCAGCTGATCAACTGGGTCGCCGAGATCGAGGCCGAGCAACCGGCGCGGCGCGACTGGAACCGCCAGGGCCGCCTGGAAGATTTCTTCCCGGCCTTCGCCGACTGGCACTTCGACTGGCTCGACGTCGCCGCCATGATCCAGGCCACCGACAACATCCTGGAATACCCGATGGTCGACCAGGACCCGCTGCCGCGCTGGAGCTTCGGCCGCGTCACGCTGCTGGGCGACGCCGCCCACCCGATGGTGCCGCGCGGCTCGAACGGCGCCGGCCAGGCGATCCTGGACGCGCCCTGCCTGGTCGAGCAGCTGCAAAACCTGGGCCTGGGCGAGGACGCCCTCACCGCCTACGACCGCATCCGCGTAAAAGCCACCGGCGACGTGGTGCTGATGAACCGCACCGCCCCGCCCGACGCGATCCTCAAGACGGTGCACGAACTGACCGGCGGCGCGCGCTTCGCGGCCATCGACGAGGTCATCAGCCAGGACGCGCTGGCCGCGATCTCGAACAGCTACAAGAACGTGGCCGGCTTGAACAAGGACGCACTCAACGGCGCCGCGCGCGCCTGAGGAGACCAGCATGAACGATCGTTTGAACTATTACCAGGACATCGCCACGCTCCAGCTGGCGCCGCTGTGGGAATCGCTGCACACGCTGGTGCCGAAGGAACCGGCGCCCGCGGTCCAGCCCCACCTCTGGCACTACGACACGCTGCGCCCGCACCTGATGCGCGCCGGCAGCCTGATCACCGCCGCAGAAGCCGTGCGCCGCGTGCTGGTGCTGGAAAATCCGGCGCTGACCGGCCAGGCCGGCATCACGCAAAGCCTGTACGCCGGCCTGCAGCTGATCATGCCGGGCGAAATCGCGCCCAGCCACCGCCACACGCAGAGCGCGCTGCGCTTCATCGTCGAAGGTTCCACGGCCTGGACCGCGGTCAACGGCGAGCGCACCCAGATGCACCCGGGCGACTTCATCATCACGCCCTCGTGGACCTTCCATGACCACGGCAACCGGGCGGAGGAGGAAGGCGGCGAACCGGTGGTGTGGCTGGACGGCCTGGACATCCCGATGCTGCGCTTTTTCGATGCCGGCTTTGCCGAGAACTACCCGGAAGCCGAGCAGCCGCTCACGCGTGCCGAGGGCGACAGCTTCGCGCGCTACGGCGCCAACATGCTGCCGCTCGAGTACGACGCGCCCTACCGCTCGACCTCGCCGATCTTCAATTACCCGTACGCCCGCACCCGCGAGGCGCTGGAGACACTGCGCCGCAACGGCCCGGTTGACGATTGGCACGGCGTCAAGATGCGCTATGTGAACCCGGCCACCGGCGGCTGGGCGATGCCGACCATCGGCACCTTCATGCAGCTGCTGCCGGCCGGCTTCAAGGGCAAGCCCTACCGCAACACGGATGGCACCGTGGTCTCGGTGGTCGAGGGCCGCGGCACCGCCATCGTCACCCGCGGCGCGCAGACCTGGCGCTTCCCCTTCGGCCCGCGCGACCACTTCGTCGTACCGTCCTGGCACACGGTGCGCTTCGAGGCCGAGGACGACGTGGTCCTGTTCAGCTTTTCCGACCGCCCGGTGCAGCAGGTCCTCGGCATCCACCGCGAGCAACGCCTGGAAGCCTGACACCGCAGCGTATAAACGATATAAAAGGAATCCAGCATGTCCCATCTTTTCGAACTCCCCGTCGCCGCCGTCCCCGTCCTGGGCAGCGACAAGACCTTTCCGGTGCGCCGCATCTACTGCGTCGGCCGCAACTACGTCGAGCACGCCCAGGAAATGGGTTTTACCGGCCGTGAACCGCCCTTCTTCTTCGCCAAGCCGGCCGATGCCATCGTCAACGTGGCCCCCGGCGAGACGGCCACCATCCCCTACCCGCCGGGCAGTGCGAACGTGCACCACGAGATCGAGCTGGTGGTCGCGATCGGCAAGCGCGGCGCGGACATCGCGGAAGCCGACGCCGCCCAGTACATCTTCGGCTACGCGGTCGGCATCGACATGACCCGGCGCGATCTGCAGATGGAACTGCGCAAGGCCGGCCGCCCGTGGGAGCTGGGCAAGGCCTACGACCAGTCGGCGCCGATCGGCCCCATCGTCCCGGCCGAGCAGGTGAATGGCATCGAGCATGCGCGCATCTGGATCGATGTGAACGGCGAAAAGCGCCAGGACAGCACCATCGACAAGCTGATCTGGAACGTGCCCGAGACCATCGCCTACCTGTCGCGCTACTTCGAACTGCACCCGGGTGACCTGATCTATACTGGCACGCCGGCCGGCGTCGGCGCCGTGGTGGCGGGCGACACCATGCACGGCGGGGTCGATGGCCTGGGCGAGATCCGCGTTCAAGTGTCTGCCGCGGTGGGTACTGCCAATGCGGATTGATCTCCACAATTACTTCCGCAGCTCCTCGTCCTACCGCGTGCGCATCGCGCTGGGCTTGAAGGGCTTGTCCTGGAACTACCTGCCCGTGCACCTGAACCGCAATGGCGGCGAGCAGTTCGCGCCCGCCTTCCGCGCGCTCAGCCCGGACGCGGTGGTGCCGGTGCTGGCCACAAGCGAAGGCACGACGCTGATCCAGTCGCTGGCGATCATCGAATGGCTGGACGAGACCCAGCCGGGCGCGAAGCTGCTGCCTTCAGCCCCCGACGCGCGCGCCTGGGTGCGCGCCCTGAGCCAGACCATCGCCTGCGAGATCCACCCGCTGAACAACCTGCGCGTGCTGAAGTACCTGACCGGTGAGCTGGGCCTGAGCGAAGACCAGAAGACGGCCTGGATCCGGCACTGGACCGAAGGCGGCCTGGACGCGGTCGAAGCGATGCTGGCGCGGCGCGCGCAGCCGTCCACCTTCTGCCACGGCGAAGCGCCGGGCATGGCGGACTGCTGCCTGGTGCCGCAGGCCTTCAACGCCGGGCGCTTCGGCATCGGCGTGACAACCTGGCCGCTCATCTCCGGCATCGTCGACGCCTGCCAGCGGCTGCCGGCGTTCGCGGATGCGCACCCGTCACGCCAGCCCGACGCCGAATAATCCCGGAACAAGAGCGCCCGAGCGCCACCACAAAACAGAAGAGAATCAGGAGACAGCATGGACATGCAAACCACGGTAAACGTTCGCGAGCGCATCGACGAACGTCCCTTCGGGCGTTACCACTTCCTCGTGACGGGGCTGTGCGCGCTGATCGTCTTTCTGGACGGTTTCGACACGCAGGCGATCGGCTACGTGGCGCCGGCCATCATCAAGGAACTCGGCGTCAGCCGCGCCGCCCTCAGCCCGGTATTCTCGGCCAGCCTGGTCGGCCTGATGCTGGGCGCGCTGATCGGCGGCCCGCTGTCGGACCGCATCGGCCGCCGCCCGGTGCTGCTCGGCGGCCTGGTGTTCTTCGCGATCATGTCGCTGCTGACCGTGCTGGCCGGCTCGATCGACAGCCTGCTGGCGCTGCGCCTGCTGACCGGCCTGGGCCTGGGCTGCGTGATGCCGAATGCGATCGCGCTGACCAGCGAGTACGCGCCGGAACGGGTGCGCTCGACCGCCGTGATGGTGATGTTCTGCGGCTTCTCGCTGGGCGCCGCGCTCGGCGGGCTGGCCGCGGCCGTCCTGATCGCGGACTTCGGCTGGCGTTCGGTGTTCATCGCCGGCGGCGTGCTGCCGCTGCTGGGGGCGATTGCCGTGTGGCGCTGGCTGCCGGAATCGGTGCGCTTCATGGTGCTGAACGGCGGCGACAAGGGCCGCATCGCCGCCATCATGGAACGCATCGACCCTGCACTGGCCGGCAAGAACGTCGCCTACCTGGCCGACGAGCACAAGGCAAGCAAGTCGCCGGTGCGCCAGCTGTTCGCCGACAAGCGCACCCTGCTCACCTGCCTGCTGTGGGTGGTGTTCTTCATGAGCCTGATGGACCTGTACTTCCTGTCCAACTGGCTGCCGACCGTGATCCACGACGCCGGCATCCCGGTCAGCTCGGCGGCCTTGATCACCGCCATGCTGCAGGTCGGCGGCACCGTCGGCACGCTGGTGCTGGGCCGCGTGTTCGACAAGGTCGCGCCCTTCTATGCGCTGGCCGTCATCTACTTCCTGGCCGCCATCTTCATCGCGGCGGTGGGCTTCTCGAGCGGCTCGATGCCGGTGCTGGTGGCGACCATCTTCGGCGCCGGCTTCTGCGTGATCGGCGGCCAGATCGGCGCCAACTCGCTGGCGGCCAAGGCCTACCCGACGGCGATCCGCGCCACCGGCATCGGCTGGTCGCTGGGCATCGGCCGCATCGGCTCGGTGCTCGGCCCGGTCATCGGCGGCATGCTGCTGTCGATGCAGTGGGACATGCGCGAGCTGTTCCTGGTCGGCGCGATCCCGGTCTTCATCGCCGGCATCGCGGCCCTGGCCATCGGCGTGACCAGCCGCCGCAAGGCTTAAATCCGTCCTGCTGGACTTCGCTCCGCGGCGCCCTGCGCGCCGCAGGCGTGGCCTCGCGCATCCCGCGCTCGAACGCGGGAGCAGCGAGCGCCATCTTCAATCATCACATTGCACCAGGAGACCCCGTGCGCAAACCGAATACCTTCCTCCCGATCCTGCTGCTGGCCGCCGCCGGCGCCCACGCCCAGACCAATGTCACCATCTACGGCAGCGTCGACGCCGGCATCTCGAACTTCAACGACGAACGCGGCGCGCGCAGCACCAAGGTCGATACCGGCAACCGCTCGCCCAACCGCCTCGGCTTCCGCGGCTCGGAAGACCTGGGCGGCGGCATGAAGGCCCTGTTCGGCCTGGAAGCCGGCTACAACATCGACGACGGCACCCAGAAGCGCGCCAACACCCTGTTCAACCGCGCGGCCTGGGTCGGCCTCTCGACGCGGGCCGGCACGGTCTCGTTCGGCCACATCCCGGACTTCATGTACGACTACCTGCGCTATACCGGCAACGGGTCACTGGCCTCGCTCTACTTCTTCCACCCGGCAAACCTGGACAACCAGGCCAACCAGTTCCAGATCGATAACGCCGTCAAGTACGAGTCGCCCACCATCCACGGCTTCACCTTCGGCGCCATGAACGGCTTCGGCGAGCACGCCGACGACTTCAACCGCGGCCGCTCGTACAGCCTGGGCGTACGCTACGTCGGCGGCCCGCTGCTGGGCGCCGCCGCCTACACGGTATCGAACAACCGCGCCCTGAACCTGGGCGGCACCCTGGGTTTCAACACCCTGCTCGGCCAGACCCTGAGCCGCGACGCCGCAGCGCCGAACGCCACCTACACCAACTTCAACGCCGACAAGGTCACCAGCACCGGTATCACCGCGGCCTACAAGTCCGGGCGCTTCACGCCGAGCGCCATGTTCACCCAGATCAAGCTGGAAGCGCCGGGCGGCAGCGCCACCATGCGCAACCTGGAGCTGGGCACCCGGATCGCCGTCGCCCGTGCGAATACCGTGGGCGTGTCGATGACGGCATCGAAAATGGAGGCGGTGCGCTGGAACCAGCTGAACCTGATCGACATGGTGGCGCTGTCGCCGCGCACCGTCGTGTATGCGGTCGCGGCCTTCCAGCGCGCCTCCGGCGATGGCGCGCATGCGGTGATCCAGGGTGCGGCGCCGGCCAGCGGGCAGTCGCAGCGGGTGTTGAGGATCGGGATCGATCACTCGTTCTGAAGCCGCGGCACGCGCGCCGGCCGCCACACCCAGGGTTGCAACAGCATCAGCAGCGCCGCGCCGGTGCACAGCCAGCCGAACAGGTCGCCGATGCGGCCGTACAGGGTCGGCAGCGGCGCGGCGGCCGGCAGGGCCGCCAGCAGCATCGCGCCCGGCAGTTCGGCCGAAGGCGTTTCGGCAATGATGCGGCCATACGCATCGGTCACTGTCAGCAAGCCCTCGCGCGACGCGCGCACCATCGCAAAACCGCTCTCCACGCCACGCAGCGCCGACAGCCGCGCCGCATACCAGGCGTCAATACCGAAGTCCCAGGCCGGCACCAGCATGGCGCCGGCCTGGCGCGTGCCGTAGGCGCGGCCCATGGCGGCGAAGTGCATGTCCTTGCAGATCGCCAGGCCGTAGCGGGTGCCGCCGATGTCGCGCAGGTCGTAGCTCGATCCGGGCGCGAATTCGCGCTCGGGCGGCGCCATGTGGTGCTTCTGATAGCTGGCGTCGCGCCGGCCGTCGGGTGCGAACAGCCAGGCCAGGTTCCTCTTTTCGCGGCCATCGTCGATGCCGATGCCCAGCGCCAGCCAGGCCTGCGTGCGCGCGGCCAGCGCCGACATCCGGCGTTCGATCCGTGCAGCCTGCAGCGGGTTCAGCACCGCGATCTTCTCGGGCAGCACCACGATGCGCGCGCCCCGCGCCGCCAGCGTCTCGACATGGCGCTCGTACTGCGCCCAGATGCGCTCGACCTGGGCCGGCGGCACGCGCGGGCCGATGAAGTCGTCGATCACCGCCAGCCCCACCGGCGCGCCCTGCGCCGGCGCGGCGGTGGGCATGCGCGCGTAGCCGAAGCCGAAGGTGGCGGCCACCAGCGCCAGCGCGCACAGCCCGGGCACGCGAACGGCGCGCCAGCCGCGCACCACGCCCAGGGCGATCGCGGCCGGCACCAGCGACAGCACGAACACCAGGCCGGCCGTGCCAAGCAGCGCCAGGACCTGCACCGCCGGCAGGAAGCCGGCCTGCGAATACGCGAGGCTGCCCCAATTGGCGTCCGGGTGCAGCCCGGCCAGCAGGGTATCGACGGCGCACCACAACAGCGGATAGGCCAGCACCGTCCATGCGGAGGCGGAGCGCACCATCACGCGCCGCGCCAGGCCCACCACCAGCACCCAGGCCAGGGCCTGCAGCACGGTCACCCAGATCGCCGCCGCCAGCGGCATCGTCCTGGCCAGGAAGTGGAACTGGCCGCCGGCCGCCACCAGCCCGGCAAGGAAGGCCAGGCCCCAGGCGGCGCGCGCTGTACTACGCAGCGCGGCCACCAGCAGCGGCACAGGCGCCAGCCAGGCCAGCCACCACAAGGGCTGCAAGCCGAAGCCGAAGCGCAGCGCCAGGCCGGCGGCCAGCGCCAGCGCGATGTTCACACCATGTTCGTGCCACAAGCGCATGCGATGTCCTTTCAAGGGAGGGCCACAGGGACCCAGATCTCGACGCCGCCCTCGCCGGTGCTGCCGTCGAAGCGCTCGTCGTAGCGTTCGAAGTCGGGACCGTTGGTGGGACGCAGGCTGGATGCCGGCAGCCACTGGTCGAAGATGGCGCGGTAACTGCTGCGGACCGCGGAGATGTGCGCGGCATGGAAAAAGACCGCGTAGCGCTGGGCCGGAATGCGCAGCAGCGTCAGGCCCGCCGGCGCATTGCCCTCGACCTGCACGCCGCAGGTGTAGTCGTAGGCGCCGTCCCGCGCGGGACTGCACACGCCGTATTCATGGGCGCCGACCCGGTTCACTGGCGCACCGTGCAGGGCGAGCCGCTGCCACAGGGCCGGGATGCCGGCCGCCGTCTCGTACGTGTAGCGCGCCTGCAGGCCGGCGACGCTGAAGGCCGGGTGTTCGATCAGGCGCGGCGACGCCATCGGGGTGCCGGCCGCGTGATCGAGCCGGATCGCATCGACCAGCGCCAGTCCCTCGCAATGGCCACGCGCGCGCAGCGCTTCCGGGCTCAGGCCGAACTGGTCGCGGAAGGCGCGCGTAAAAGCTTCGTGCGAACCGTAGCCGGCGTCGAGGGCGAGCGCCAGGATGTCGGGCGCGCCGGCCGCCAGCGCCCGCGCCGCCTCGCTCATGCGGCGCGCACGCAGGTAGCGCATCAACGAGTGGCTGGTCGCGATGCCGAACACGCGCGTCAGGTGGAAGCGCGACGCGTTGCAGGCGGCCGCGACCTCGTCCAGCGCCAGGTCCGGCTTGCCGTAGTTGTTTTCGATGTACCACAAGGCTTTGGCGACGATGCTCATGCCTCACTCTAGCATTGGCCGTTGGTACCGACTTGATCGGAATTGCGGTGGCCGGGATCACGGAAAATACGGCGCCACATTCCGCGCAATCCGCACGAACTCGCGTTCGGTGAGCGGCAGGCGCAGGAAGGCGGCCCAGGCCGCCCGCGGACGCAGGTTGCCGCCCTGCGCCGAATCGGTTCCATATAGAACACGGTCGACGCCGACCTGGCGGATGCGCAGCGCCACTTCGGCCGCATCGGCCGGCGTGAGGTCGCGGCCCGCGATCGAGGCGACGTCGAACCACAGATTGCGCGTGCCCGCTTCGCGCCGCCGGGCCGCCTGCGCCAAGGCCGCCAGCACCGCGCGCGCCGGCGGATCGTCGAAGCCGGGTCCGCTGCCGGCCAGGTGCGCCACCTGCACCACCACGTCGGGTGCGGCCGGCATCAACTTGTCGAGGAAGATGCGCGCCTGGCCCGCACCGTAGGGACGCTTGTTGCGGATATTGGCGCGCAGGTGCACGACGATGGCCATGCGCGCGGCGTTCGCGGCGGCGAACACCTGGCGCAGCTTTTCCACGTGAGCTGGATCGTCCAGCTGCACGTCCGCATTCCCGAAGTGCAGCTTGATGCCGCGCTTCAGCCCCGGCAGCGCCGCGCAGCGCTTCAGCTCCGCCAGTGCATAATCCTTCAGCGGGTTGAAGCCGCAAAACGCAATCAGGCGGTCCGGGTAGCGCGCCGCCTGGGCCGCGGTCCAGTCGTTCTCTTCGCGCACGCGGGCGTATTCGTCCGTGACCTGGCGCCTGGGGCTGCCGAACATGTAGGCGGTCGACAGCAGCACGGCCTTGCGGATGCCGGCGGCGTCCAGCAGCGCCACCACCTCCCTGGCGTCCAGCTGCTTCAGGCCGGCGTCGGGGCCGGCCAGGGCGACGATGCGCTCGCTGAACACGTGCTGGTGAAAGTCGCCGGCCGGCACGGGCTGGGCCCGGGCTGCGGAGGACAGCAACCAGGCCGCAAGAAAGAAGCAACGCGCGATGATGTGCATACCGCTCTCCTCGTCATGAACAGTCGGGCAGCGATAGCATAACCCGGCATGCGGCAATCATTTTGTTGGATTGACCACCACTGTCGATCGGTATAGAGTTCGCCCATTTCCACCAGGGAGATTGCCATGAGCGAATCGACGACTGTGGCTGTGAATGGTTGCGTCTACGAGATGGGCAGTGCCGAGCGCGCCCGCGAAGCCGACGAGTGGGTCTACAATAACCCCGGCGACGTCGCGCAATTCGGCGATCACTTCCCCGACGCGACGATCCTCACGACGCCGTTGGGATCGACGCTGCGCCAGCAATAAGACCCGGCGCAATCCACCCAGGCCTAGGCGTCCGGGTTACCCGAGCGTATGAAGGAATAGCGGTCGATGTCCGTCCTGAGCACCCATCCCTGGCGTGCCCAGAAACCGGCTGCCAGCGTATTGGTCTTGAAGACGTCGATATGGCACTTCAGGATGCCAAGACGCTCCAGCTCGAGCAGGACACCCTCGACCAGCGCGCCCGCGATGCCCCGGCGCCGATAGTCCGGCAACACCAGCAGATGCTGCAGGTAGCCGCGGCGACCGTCGTGGCCGCACATCACGCAGCCCACGATCCGGCCACCATCCTCGCAGACGAAGCTGAGCCCCGGGTTGCGCTCCAGGTAACGCGCCGTCGCCGTGTGCGAATCCGCATCACGCAGCGAAACGCCGGGCGTCTGCCGCATCAACGCGAGGACGGCCTCGTAGTCCCCGAGGGTCATGGCGCGGATCGAGGTCACCGTAACATCGACTCCCACACCTTCTGCAGGCGCTTGCTGGACACCGGCATCGGCGTCCTCAGCTCCTGCGCGAACAGCGAAACGCGCAGTTCTTCCAGCAGCCAGCGGAACTCGATCATGCGCGGATCGAGGTTCTTCAGCGGCTGGTTCTTGACCGTGCGCTGGAACTGGGTGGCGGCGTTCTGCCACTCGGTCATCAGCTGGGCGTCGCGCGCCGTGTTGGTGCGCAGCTTTTCCAGGCGCACGTTCATCGCCTTCAGGTAGCGCGGAAAGTGGGCCAGCTGGCTGTATTCGGTCTCGGCGATGAAGCGCTTGTGCACGAGGCCCTGCAACTGGGCCTGCATGTCGCCGGCCACGCTTGGCGCCAGGTTCTGCAGGCGCTTGGGCATGCCGTGGAATTCGGCCAGGACCTGCCCCACCAGGCGCGCGATCTCGTTGATGAGCAAGCCCAGGCGGCCCTTGCCCTCGTCGCGGCGCTTGTTGAACGAGGCTGCGTCATGCGGCAGCGGGTCCTGCAGGCAGGCGATGTCGATGGCCTTGTTGACGATCTGCTCGCGCAGCTCGTCGGGCGAGCCGACCGACATGAACTGCATGCCCATCTGCTGCAGGCCCGGCACGTTCTTCTCCGCGAACTTGAGCTGCTCCTTGAACTGCAGCGCGAACAGGCGGCGCAGGCCGATGCGGTGGGTGCGCGCGGCCACGTTCGGGTCGTCGAACACTTCCAGGTCGCAGTGATTGCCCTTGTCGACCAGGGCCGGGAAGCCGATCAGCGACAGCTTGCCCTGCTTGATCTCGAGGAGCTCGGGCAGTTCGCCGAAGGTCCAGTTGGTGATGTTGGTGGTGACCGCCGCAGGCTGCTGGCTCACGGCCGGTGCCGCAGCCGCCGGCGCGGTCCCCTTGCCCTTGGCGGTTGCCACCACGCCGGCGCTTGCAGCCGGCGCCGCCTTGCCGCCGCCGAACGCGGCCTGCATCCTGTCGTTCGACGCCGGCGCCTCCGCCATGCGCTGGAAGCTCTGGCGCGCCTGGCTGCCCAGTTCCGCCTGCAGGCTGGCCAGGTTGCGGCCCATGTCGAGCTGGCGGCCATGTTCGTCGACCACCTTGAAATTCATGAACAGGTGGGCTGGCAGGGTCTCGAGCTTGAAGTCGGTCGTGAGCACGCGCGCGCTGGTGTGCTGGTGGATATCCGCGATCAGCGCGTCGATCAAATCGCCGCGGCCGAAGCGCACCGGGTCCTGGTTACGCTCAAAAAAGTTCGCCGCGTATTCCGGCAGCGGCACGCAGTGGCGGCGCAGTTTCTGCGGCAGGCTTTTCAACAGCAGCTGCACTTTTTCCTTCAGCATGCCCGGCACCAGCCAGCCCGGGCGCTCCTGCGGGATCTGGTTCAGCGCGAACAGCGGCACCGCCAGGGTCACGCCGTCGCGCGGGCTGCCCGGTTCGAAGTGGTAAGTCAGCGCCATCTCGATGCCGGTGACGTTCATCGTCTTCGGGAACATCTCGGTGGTGACGCCGGCCGCTTCGTGGCGCATCAGTTCTTCGCGCACCAGGTACAGGAACTTCGGGTTGTCGCGCGATTCGTCCTTGTACCACTTCTCGAAGCCGGCGCCGTTCACGATGTCGGACGGGATCTGCTGGTCGTAGAAAGCGTAGATCAGCTGGTCGTCCACCAGCACGTCCAGGCGGCGCGACTTGTGTTCGAGGTTCTCGATCTCGCGCACCAGTTTATGGTTGTGCGCAAAGAAGGGACTGCGGGTCTCGTAGTCGCCGCCGACCAGCGCGTCGCGGATGAAGATCTCGCGCGCCTCTTGCGGATTGTGCAGGGCGTAGTTGATGCGGCGCTGGCTGTAGACGACGATGCCGTACAGGGTCGCGCGTTCCGCCGCCGTGACTTGCGCGCTGCGCTTTTCCCATCGCGGCTCGCCCCACGATTTCTTCAGCAGGTGCCCGCCGATCTTCTCGATCCACTCGGGCTGGATCTGGGCGATGGTGCGCGCGTACAGGCGCGTGGTCTCGACCAGTTCCGCCGCCATCACCCACTTGCCGGCCTTCTTGCCGAGCGTGGAGCCGGGCCAGATGTTGAACTTGATGCCGCGCGCGCCGAGGTAGCCGCCGCCGGATTGCGCGGCGCGGGACGCGGTGGCGCCCTCTTCTTCCAGCTTGTAGCCGATGTTCCCCAAGAGGCCAGTCAGGAGCGCCAGGTGTACCTGGTCGTAGGTGGCGGCCAGTTCGTTCATGCGCCAGCCCTGCTCCTTGACGATGGTGAGCAGCTGCGAGTGCACGTCGCGCCATTCGCGCAGGCGCACCTGCGACAGGAAGTTCTCGCGGCAGTTTTCCTGCAGCTGGCGGTTGGTCTTCTTGTGCTCGATGGCGTCCTCGAACCAGCGCCAGATCTTGATATAGCCGAGGAACTCGCTCCTCTCGTCGGCGAACTTCTTGTGCTTCTCGTCGGCCTGCTGCTGGTACTCCATCGGCCGGTCGCGCGGATCCTGCACCGACAATGCCGAGGCGATGATCAGCATCTCGGTGAGGCTGTTGTTGTCGAGCGCGGCCAGGATCATGCGGCCGACGCGCGGGTCGAGCGGCAGCTTGGCCAGCTTGCGGCCCATGGCGGTCAGATCGTTGGCATCGTCGACCGCGCCCAGTTCCTGCAGCAGCTGGTAGCCGTCGGCGATGGCGCGGCCCTGCGGCGGCTCGACGAAGGGGAAGGTCTCGACGTCCGCCAGGTGCAGCGACTTCATGCGCAGGATGACGGCGGCCAGCGAGGAGCGCAGGATTTCCGGGTCCGTGAATTTCGGACGCTGCAGGAAGTCGTCTTCCTCGTACAGGCGGATGCAGACGCCGTCGGCCACGCGGCCGCAACGGCCGGCGCGCTGGTTGGCGGCGGCCTGCGAGATCGCTTCCACCTGCAGCTGCTCGACCTTGTTGCGGTAGCTGTAGCGCTTCACGCGCGCCGTGCCCGAGTCGACCACGTAGCGGATGCCCGGTACGGTCAGCGAGGTCTCGGCCACGTTGGTGGCCAGGACGATGCGCCGCGCGTTGGTGGTGCGGAACACGCGGTCCTGCTCTTCGACCGACAGGCGCGCGAACAGCGGCAGGATCTCGACATGCGGCGGATGCTGCTTGCGCAGCGCCTCGGCGCAATCGCGGATCTCGCGTTCGCCCGGCAGGAACACCAGCACGTCGCCCTGGCCCAGGCGGCACAGTTCATCGACGCCATCGACCACGGCGTCGACCAGGTCGCGCTTGTCGCGCGCGTTCTGCGCTTTTGACGCCGACTTGCCGTCGGCGGCGGGGGCGAACACCTGGTCGCGCTCGACCGGGCGGTAGCGCACCTCGACCTTGTACAGGCGGCCCGACACTTCGATGACCGGGCACGGTTTTTCCGGCGTGCCGAAGTGGCGCGCGAAGCGGTCGGCATCGATCGTCGCCGAGGTGATGATGATCTTCAGGTCGGGCCGGCGCGGCAGCAGCTGCTTCAGGTAGCCGAGCAGGAAGTCGATGTTCAGGCTGCGTTCGTGCGCCTCGTCGATGATGATGGTGTCGTAGGCACGCAGCAGCGGATCGGTCTGGGTTTCGGCCAGCAGGATACCGTCGGTCATCAGCTTGACCCAGGCGCCCGGCTGCAGCGTGTCGTTGAAGCGCACCTTGTAGCCGACGTGTTCGCCCAGCGGCGTGCCCAGTTCGTGCGCGATGCGCTTGGCGGTGCTCGATGCGGCGATACGGCGCGGCTGGGTGTGGCCGATCAGGCCCTTCTCGCCGCGGCCGAGTTCCAGGCAAATCTTGGGTAACTGGGTCGTCTTGCCGGAGCCGGTCTCGCCGGACACGATCAGGACCTGGTTCTCCATCAGCGCCTTGGCGATCTCCTGGCGCCGGCCCGAAACGGGCAGGTCTTCCGGAAAGGTGATGGCGGGGAGCGGCGTGCGCATGGGCGGCTTGCGCTCCTCACGCGGCTTGCTCTCGCCGCGCGGGCGGCGTTCGCCATCGGCCTTGCGTTCCTGCGGCTGCCCACCGCCTTGCGCGCTGCCCGGCGCTGCGGCGGCCGGCGCACGCACGCGCGCCTCGGCCAGCGCGCTCGCAAGCGCGCCGCCCTGTGCCTGCGGGCGCGGTCCAGGATTGCGCTTGCCCTCTTGCGCGCCATTGCGGCCGCCCTGCTGGCCGCGGCCTTCGCCGGCCTCGCGGTGCGGACGTTCCGGCTTGGCCTGCAGGTCCGGCGTGCGCGTGAGCGGCGTGCGCGTCTCGCCCTGCCCTGGCTGCTGGCGTGGCTTGGACGGCTGTTCGGGGGAAGCGGCGCGCGCCGGGTTCGGCGCAGGCTTGTTACTCTGTTCTGACATTGATTTTTACAAGGTATTTGGTGCGCAACGCGCGCAGCCAATTATAATGCGGCAAATGGAAAACCCTACCCAATTCGTCCAGTGGCTGCGTTCCGTCGCGCCGTATATTCATGCGTTTGGCGGCAAGACTTTCGTCGTCGCCTTTCCCGGTGAACTCGTCGCCGCCGGCGCCCTGCCGGTGCTGGCCCAGGACCTGTCGCTGCTGGTCGGCCTCGGCATCCGCGTGGTGCTGGTGCACGGCTCGCGCCCCCAGGTCGCGGAACAGCTGGCGCTGCGTAACGTCGAGGGCCGCTTCCACAATGGCGTGCGCGTCACCGACATCGCGGCCATGGAATGCGCCAAGGAAGCCGCCGGCGAACTGCGCCTGGACATCGAAGCGGCGTTCAGCCAGGGTTTGCCCAACACGCCGATGTCGAATGCCCACATCAGCATCGTCTCCGGCAACTTCGTCACCGCGCGTCCGCTCGGCGTGATCGACGGCATGGACCACGAACTGACCGGCGTCACGCGCAAGGTCGCGGCCGACAAGATCGCGCCGATCCTGCAAACCGAGGACAACATCGTGCTGCTCTCCCCGCTCGGCTTCTCGCCGACCGGCGAACTGTTCAACCTGACCATGGAAGACGTGGCGGTGTCCGCCGCGGTCGCCCTGCACGCCGACAAGCTCGTGTTCCTCACCGAGACGCCGATGATGAAGGACGCCGCCGGCTACGAGATCCGCGAATTGTCCTCGCACCAGGCCGAAGCCGTGCTGCAGGCCGGCTTCCTGCCGTCCGACATGTCCTACTACCTGCAGCACGCGATCAAGGCCTGCAACAGCGGCATCGACCGCGCCCACATCGTGCCTTACGAGATGGACGGCTCGGCCCTGCTCGAACTGTTCACCCACGACGGCGTGGGCACCATGATCAGCCACGAGAACCTGGAAAGCCTGCGCACTGCCACAATTGAGGACGTCGGCGGAATTATCAAGCTCATCGAACCGCTGGAAGCCGACGGCACCCTGGTCAAGCGCCCGCGCGAGCTGATCGAACGCGAGATCGAGCAATTCTCCGTCATCGAGCACGACGGCGTGATCTTCGGCTGCGCGGCCCTGTATCCCTTCCCGGATTCCAAGATGGCCGAAATGGCATGCCTGACCATCAGCCCGGAAGCGCAGGCCCAGGGCGACGGCGAGCGCATCCTGAAGCACATGGAAAACCGCGCCCGTGCCGCCGGCATGACCAAGCTGTTCGTGCTGACCACGCGCACCTCGCACTGGTTCAAGAAGCGCGGCTTCCTGCCGGCCACGGTGGATGACTTGCCGAAGGACCGGGCGCACATGTACAACTGGCAGCGCAGGTCGCAGATCCTGATCAAGACCCTTTGATCCGCCACCACGTCGTCCTTGCGAAGGCAAGGACCCAAGTTCTGCGTGCGCTGTCGATACGCGTGCAACTTGGGCCCCTGCCTGCGCAGGGGCGACGGTGAATTTTTCCGCAGCACCTTATAATCACGCTTTCAGATACCAAACCAGGAGCAAGAACATGGCCCGCACCGTCCACTGCATCAAACTGAACAAGGAAGCCGAAGGCCTCGACATCGCGCCGTATCCGGGCGAACTGGGCAAGCGCATCTACGACAGCGTGTCGAAGGAAGCCTGGCAGGGCTGGCTGAAGCACCAGACCATGCTGATCAACGAAAACCGCCTGAACATGGCCGACGCGCGCGCGCGCAAGTACCTGGCGGTGCAGATGGAAAAGCACTTCTTCGGCGAAGGCGCCGATGCCGCCGCCGGCTACGTGCCGCCGAGCGCCTGATCCTTTTCGCTTGACCGCACCGGCCCGCTTCCGCAGAGGGCCGGTTTCCCCCTCCTCCGCATTGTTCCTCCGCAATCCCTGCGCAGGAACCTCCCCGCCAGCTCTTCGCTCAAACGATGCACTGCCATTCCGGGCAGGCGTGACAAGGAGCGAAGATGGGAACCATCACCACCCGCGACGGCGTCGACATCTATTACAAGGACTGGGGCCCGCAGGGCGGCCAGGCGGTCGTCCTTGCGCACGGCTGGCCGCTCGATGCGGACAGCTGGGATTACCAGAGTTTCTTCCTGGCCAGCCAGGGCTACCGCGTCGTCGCCCACGACCGCCGCGGCCACGGCCGCTCCAGCCAGCCCTGGGACGGCAACGACATGGACCACTACGCCGACGACCTGGCCCAGCTCATCGAGAAGCTGGACCTGCGTGACATTACGCTGATCGGCTTCTCGACCGGCGGCGGCGAGGTGGCGCGCTACGTGGGCCGGCACGGTACCGGCCGCATCGCCCGGCTCGGGCTGGTGTCGGCGGTGCCGCCATTGATGGCCAAGACGCCGGACAATCCCGGCGGCCTGCCGCTCGACGTCTTCGACGACATCCGCAACGGCTCGCTGGCCGACCGGCCCCAGCAATACCTGGAATTCGCCTCCGGACCGTTCTACGGCTACAACCGGCCCGGCGCCAAGCCCTCGCAGGGCGTGATCCAGTCGTGGTGGCTGCAGGGCATGCTGGGCGGCCTGAAGAATACCTACGATTCGATCAAGGCCTTTTCCGAGACCGATTTCCGCGGCGACCTGGCCAGGTTCGACCGCCCGACCCTGATCGTGCACGGCACCGACGACCAGGTGGTGCCGATCGACGTCGGCGGGCGTGCCTCGGCCAGGCTGGTGCCGCATGCGCGCTTCATCGAATACCAGGATGCGCCTCACGGGCTGACGGACACCCACAAGGACCGGCTGAACGCGGACCTGCTGGCTTTCCTGAAGGAGTGAAGGCCTGGGCGCCTACATCTGCCGGCACTGGCGCAGCTCGCAGCGCGCCATGAAGACCTTGCCGTTGTCGCATTGCATGCGGTAGACCTCGACCGGGCCGGGCTGGGTGATCAGCCCGGCGCCCTGGCCGCCGCTGCAGGCTTGCTGGCGCGCCAGTTTCTCGACTGTGGCCGACGAAACGCCGGTGCGGAACGGAATCTTTTCGATCGGGGCGCCGCCCGCGTCGGCCAGGCCGGCCTGCGCGGCGGACTGCACCGGCACCGGGGCCGGCTCCGCCATCCGGCTGTGGAATGCCGAGCAACCGCCCAGCAGCGCAAGGAAAGACAAGGCAAGCAGCGGCTTCATCGGCACCCTCGCGCTCAGAAGGACAGCGTCTTGACGCCTTCGCCAGTGCCCAGCAGGCAGACGTTGGCGCCGCGGCGGGCGAACAGGCCGACGGCGATCACGCCGACGATCTGGTTGATCTGCGACTCCAGCGCCACCGGGTCGGTGATCGACAGGCCGGCCACGTCGAGCAGGTGGCCGCCGTTGTCGGTGACGAAAGGCTCATCGCTGCCCGGCTTGGTGCGCAGGCGCGGCTGGCCGCCGAGCGCCGTCAATGCGCGGGCCACGGCGGCGCGCGCCATCGGCACGACTTCGACCGGCAGCGGGAAGGTACCCATGGTCTGGACCAATTTGGAACCGTCGGCGATGCAGACGAATTGCTTGCTCACCGACGCCACGATCTTTTCGCGCGTCAGCGCCGCGCCGCCGCCCTTGATCATGGCGCCGCTGTTGTCGATTTCGTCGGCGCCGTCGATGTAGACCGAGATCGATTCGACCTCGTTCAGATCGAAGACCTCGATGCCGTGGCCGCGCAGGCGGCTCGCCGTCGCTTCCGAGGACGCCACCGCGCCTTTGATGCGGTCCTTGATCTTGCCCAGTTCGTCGATGAAGAAATTGGCGGTGGAGCCGGTGCCGACGCCGATGATTTCGCCGTCGACCACGTAGTCGATGGCGGTGCGGGCCACGGCCTGCTTGAGTTCGTCCTGAGTCATGATAGGGGTGGGAGTGAAAGGGAATGGCGGCATTTTAACGGATGCCGGGCGCGGGCCGGCAAACATGCCTTCCCTCGTCCACGAAATCAATCGCTTGCAGGCAAGCACCCGTACATCCGTATACCCTCCCGCTCCCCGTTCCAGATCTGGTGCACCACCTGGCTGCCATCGTGCTGCCGGGCCAGGCAAAAGCGCGCTTCATACACCTGCGTCACGTTCCTGCTTTTGGAGGAACGCGCATCGATGCGCAGGTAGTACACCTTCCCCGCCTCCAGGTCGGCCGCCTGGGTACGCGGCAGCGAAGGGACGCGGCCGCCATAGGGCACGCACATGCCGAAACGCAGGGGAAAGCTGCGCTCGGACGGCATGCTCATCTTCCACAGCAGGCGATGGCCGTCGGAAACCGTGATGGCATGGAAGTCGGGCTGGCCCAGCTTGTCCTCGCGCGGGCTGATCGTGAAGCAGGGACCGCCACGGGGACCCTCGCGCACCTCGGCCTCGCCGATGCGGGCGGCGGCGAAAGGCGGCAAGATGGCCACCAGGAAGGTGCTGCCGGCCAGGATACGGATGAGCTGCATGTCGACCTCGATGAAAACGAAACGCAAGCCAGAAGCCTACGTTGCCATCGGGGTCAAATGTTGATGATACGCAATATCAGGAAAAGGCCGGCGCCAGGTGTCGCATGCGCGCATCGGACTCAGGCGGCAGGAAACACCAGGGTAAAACGAGTCTGTCCGTTTTCTGACCGCACCTGCGCCGTGCCGCCATGCAGGTCCATGATGGCACGCACGATCGACAGGCCCAGGCCGGTCGAGCCCTCGGCGTCGCGGCGTGCAGGGTCGGCCCGGTAGAAGCGCTCGAACAGGTGCGCCAGGTGCGCCGCTGCGATCGGCGCACCGTCATTGATGACGCTCAATTCGGTGACCGTGCCGCGCTGTTCGGCCCGCAGGGTAATGGTGCTGCCTTCGGCGGCATGGCGCACCGCGTTCGACAGCAAATTGGCCAGCGCGCGCCGCAGCAAGGCCGGATCGGCCAGCACCGTCCCGCTGCCCGAGTACGCCAGGCGCAATCCGCGCTCCTCGGCCATGCCTTCGTAGAAACCTGCCATCTTGTCGAGTTCGTCCAGCGCCCCCAGCGGCTGGCGCGCCAATGCCACCTCATCCTGGCTGGCGCGCGCCAGGAACAGCATGCTTTCGATCATGCGCGCCAGGCGCTCCAGCTCTTCGACGTTGGAGGCGATCAATTGCTCGTACTCGGCCACGCCCCGTGGCTGGGCCAGCATGACCTGGCTCTGGCCGAGCAGGTTGGTGACCGGCGTGCGGAACTCATGCGCCAGGTCGGCGGAAAAACCGGACAGGCGCGCATAGCCGTCCTGCAGCCGCGCCAGCATCGCGTTCAGGGCATCGACCAGTGGCCGCAATTCCGAGGGCGCCGCATCGAGGTCGAGCCGCTGCGCCAGCGTGCCGGGCCGGACCAGCGCCGCATGGCCGGCGATCGTGCGCAGGGGCCGCAAGCCGCGCCGCAGCAACAGCGCCGCCAGCAGGGCCGCCAGCAAGGCGCTGACGCCGGCGGCGGCGGCGATGCGGCTGCGATAGCGCGCGAACATGGCGCTGCGCTCGCCGTACACGCGGGCCACGACGACCGTCAACCGGCCGGCATCCAGGCTAGCGCTGCCGGCCACCACCCTGCCCGGGTCGCCGTGGCGGCTGGTCCAGCTCACGATCACGCCGCGCTCCGGCGCCGCCCCGGCGGAAGGCGGTATCGGATAGGATTCACCCGCCGCATTGATGTCGGCCAGCACCCTGCCGTCGGGCGCCACGAAGCGCACCAGCGAATTTTCCTGGCCACTCATCGTGTCCCGGAAAAAGTCGGGCCGGGTGCGCAGCAAGTCCGCCGCGCCGGGACGTCCCAGCAGGATCTGGACCTGGCGCAGCTTGCCCAGCAGCTGGATATCGTCGCGCCGTTCGATCTCGGCGACGAAAGCCCGGTACAGGTAAGTCCCGAGGCCCGCCGCGGCCAGCGCCACCAGCGCCACGAACATGAGGGTGATGCGCAGCGTCAGCGAATGACGCAGGGTCGACAGCCAGCCCGCCTTCACGGCGCCGCCGACTGCGCTTCGCACACGTAGCCCATGCCGCGCCGCGTGTGGATCAGCTTCTGCTCGAAGGGGTCGTCGATCTTGCGCCGCAGCCGCCGCACCGCCGCGTCGATGACGTTCGTGTCGCTGTCGAAATTCATGTCCCAGACCTGGGACGCGATGAGCGAACGCGACAGCACTTGTCCCTGGCGCCGCGCCAGCAGGTGCAGCAAGCCGAACTCCTGCGCCGTCAGGACGATCGCGGTGGCGCCGCGGCGCACGCGGCGCCGGATCACGTCGATTTCCATGTCGCCGACCTGGATCAGGTCTTCCTCGCGCGGCGGGCCGCGCCGCAGCAGGGTGCGGATGCGCGCCACCAGTTCGACGAAGGCGAAGGGCTTCACCAGGTAGTCGTCGGCACCCAGTTCGAGCCCGCGCACGCGGTCCTGCACGTCGTCGCGCGCGGTCAGGAACAGCACCGGGATCTGCTCGGTTTCGGGACGGGCACGCAAGGCTGCCAGCACCTGCCAGCCATCCATGCGCGGCAGCATGACGTCGAGCACGACCAGTTCGATCTCGTCCTCGAGCGCCATGGCCAGGCCATCGCGCCCGTTGCGCGCCAGCCGGACGGCAAAGCCCGATTCCGTCAGGCCGCGCTGCAGGTAGTCACCGATCTTCGGTTCGTCTTCGATTACCAGGATGGGCATGCCGTGAATCCATGCAAAACCGCCATTCTATGCCGGTTGCGGCGAGCCGGACATGACGGGATTGTCATCTGGCGATCAGCCTGGCGTCGGGTGGC
>Ga0265780_10000397_pt1 | contig 69403 bp, 70 predicted proteins | sample P1T30metagenome_FD_192432 | JGI IMG/M metagenome (GOLD analysis project Ga0265780, IMG submission 192432) | Plant litter microbial communities from East Loma Ridge, Irvine, California - P1 T30 | ecosystem: Environmental > Terrestrial > Plant litter > Unclassified | place: USA: California...
CCTTGTCAAGCAGCACCTTCACCACCTGCTCATAGCCTCCTTCTGAAGCCGCATAGAGCGCGTTGCCATAGTATCCACCCTGCGCGTTGACGTCAGCGCCCTTGTCAAGCAGTAGCTTCACCACCTGCTCGTGATCTCCTAATGAAGCCGCCTGGAGCGCGTTGCCGTATTCTCCGCCCTGTGTGTTGACATCAGCGCCTTTGTTGAGCAGCAGCTTCACTACCTGCTCGTGACCTCCTAATGAAGCCGCCTGGAGTGCGTTGCCATATTCTCCACCCTGCGCGTTGACTTTGGCGCCCTTGTCAAGCAGCACTTTCACCACTTGCTTGTAGCCTTCCTTAGATGCCGCCTGGAGTGCGTTGCCATAGTATCCAGCCTGCGCATTAACGTCAGCGCCCTTGTCAAGCAGTAGCTTCACAACTAATTCATGCCCTCCCCATGAAGCCGCCTGGAGCGTGCTGCCGTAGTATCCACTCTCCGCGTTAATGTTGGCGCCGTTCTCAAGTAGTAGCTTCACAACTGATTCATGGCCTTGTTCTGAAGCTGCGTAGAGTACGCTCCCATATCCAATCTGTACATTGACGTTGGCGCCCTTTCCAACCAGCATCCGCACAATATGCTGATGGCCCTGAAATGCAGCTGCGAAAAGTGCCACGCCATACTTCCCACCCTGTTCGATGGCCCTTCTTTTGACCAACCGCTGCATAATCTTCCTATGGTCTCCAGAAACTTCTTTGAGTCCCTCTTCGATGTTTAAAGCATTGTAGAGTGCTTGGTTATATGTGCCGGCCTGAATATCTGCGTTGGCGCCATTATCAAGCAGTAACTCCATAGTCTGCTCCTGCCCGTCTTCTAATGCCGCCTGGAGTGCGTTGCCGTATTCTCCACCCTGCGCGTTTACGTCGGCTCCTTTGTCAAGCAGCAACCGTACAATCTGCTCGTGGCCTCTTAGTGAAGCTGCCTGTAGCGCACTGCCGTATTTCCCACTCTGCGTGTTGATGTTGGCACCCATGTCAATCAACATCATCGCAATCTGCTCGTGGCCCTGGAATGAAGCCGTGTAGAGTGCATTCCCGTATTCTTCACCTTTCGCGTTGATATCAGCACCCCTATCAATCAATAGCTTCACAACTCCCTGGTGTCCTTCTTCTGAAGCTGCCTGAAGTGCGTTACCGTACCATCCACCCTGCGCGTTGACGTTGGCGCCCTGGTCCACTAACAGCCTCACAATCTGCTCATAGCCACCAAGTGAAGCCGCTTGGAGTGCGGTACCGAATTCACCCCCCTGGATATTAGGATTGGCACCCTTGTCGAGTAACAGCTTTACAGTCTCTTTGTGGCCTCTGCATGAAGCCCCCTGGAGTGCATTCCCATCTCTTCCGCCCTGCATATTGACATCGGCACCTACTTCTAGTAAAAGCGTGACCATGCTGTTATGACCATATTTCGCAGCTAGCGATAAGGCAGATCGTCCTGCACTGTCCCTTACGTCGAATGCACTTGCAGGCCTCTCTTCTGACGTACGTAATAGCTCGCGCGCTAATTCGCACAGCCCAAATCGTGCTACCCAGTGTAATCCAATCCCTCTAGGAAAGGATTGGCTGTAGCCTGGGTATCTGTAACTCGAAGCTGATAATACTTGTGTCGCGCAAAGCAGCAACCTACGGTTATGAAGAAATTCACAGGCTGGCTTACGGATCTTATTCTCAACGTCTCTTGCATGCTCTCCCCAATGCTTAGCCGCATAGTCTAGAAGCTCATTTTGCTGGAGTCTCTCTTCAAATTCCTTGTCGGTAGGACAGATGCCCCGTTGAAAAGCCTTGAACGATAGGTACTTCAGACATACAGTAGTGATGTCTGACTGAGCATCTGGATCCCATACATCTCTGATCCTCTCCAAGTATTCCTGTGTCGTGTAATGCACAAGACGGATAACAGCGCTTTCTTGATCAATAACAATCAGTCCCGCACACACGGATACCAAGTCCTCAACAGCAGGGATGTTCTCGGGATCGAGCTCCGCCTCGTTCGGCTCTACTGCCAGAGCACAGCATATCTCCGTCGTAGTAAGTGGCCGTTTTGCATGCGTGATCCACGACAGTACTTTTTTGGCTAGTTTGTAATCGCCACGTAGCTGTCCTTCTATGCGTTGGATAGCTTCCTCGTATGCTTCGTTGAGTGCGGCCGAGCCTTTGGAGAGCTTGGCTAGCGTTAACTTTACGTCCTTCGTTGTTCTCTTGTCCAGCAGCGAGTCGGTGTGGAGTCGAGCGAGAAGAAACCTAAGCACGTGTAAGTCTGCGCCATATTACAAGTTGCCTAGGAAGAGCACACATGCTGTCTACCGCCTCCACGATCTTTTCCTGGACGATATCCTGTAGCGCAGGGTCGCCCTGAATACACTTCGGCAGTCGACAGATCTGGCCGGCCACAAACCGCTTCACATCCTCCTTGCTAGCCTGCACCTCCAGCTTGAGCGCTTTGTTAAAGGCGTCTACAATCTCTGGAATAATACGCGACGTAGCCATCAGGCGAATGTCCCGTCCTGTCTGTAGATCTCTGAGTTTGACCAGAAATTGGCGTCGTGCGCCGTCGCTGTCCTGACATTCATCCAGAGCATCAACTATAATATGGACAGTAGCGTAATGTGCAATCACATCTCGAAGTGCGCAAATGACCTCATCAGCCGATGGCCTAGTTCCTCTGTCAGCATGCTGTTTGTGCAACCGTTCCACGGGCCCCACTAGCGAGGGTCGAGCCTGCACCAGCTGCTTAAGGATAGCTGCCAACATCCTCGAAGCATCCTGCTCCTCCCGAGCCTTGTAGTTGCAGTACACATAAGCAACTCCATGTGAGGTGCTCTGCACTAATTTTAACAGATGTTCGATCGCGATGGCCGCTACCATGGTCTTGCCGGCTCCTGGGATACCTGGGCAGAAGAGTATTGCCTGCGGTTCGCTGAGCCACCTGGCCACCTGAGGCGCGGCTAGAAACCACTGGCCTGTTCCCTCCTGTCTGCGCTTGATAATATCAGATTGTTGGGCGGGGTAGTCTGTAGATGATATCCATTCTAGAAGCCTACGGTGCTCCGTGTTGTCTTCGCGTGTCCGAACAGAGTCGAGGTCGGATTTGATGGCTTGAGTATTGTCTTTTATGGCTTCAGTGTCGAATTTTATAGCTTGAGAGATTTTGCTTGTACATGTAAGTAGTGTCGCTCTATAGTGCTAGCATAAAGCTCACAAGTGGTCGCTCTGTAGGGCTATCTCAACCAGCGTCTTCAAACGCTCGATTCGATCCAATATGCTAGCCACCTCCTCTTTCTTGAACTTCCACATGAGCATATCGCCAGTCTTCTTTAGCCGACCTCCATCTGTCATCCTAGTCTGCAGCGTTTCTAGTGCTTGCTTGAACTGGTCGAGTGGCCCGTTCTCGACTGCGAGGGCTCGGACGGCGGTGTGCCACGGCGTGTTGGCGCTTCCCCCCTCGAGGTGGAACCTTAGATTGAGAAGGAGACTGTGCAGGTTCGAAACCTCAACAGCGCACGTCTTGCGCTCTCTTGAGGCATCTTTGACGTTGGTCAAATATCCGACGACCTTGCTTGAGAGCTGAAGGATAGCGATAACGCTAGCCGTGGCACTAAGCGGGTCCATGTAGGGAAAAGGCCAATATATATAGCAGATGCGTCTGAAGAAGCAGTGGAGTGAGAGGATGACGATATTGTGTAGGCAGAGAAGCTGAAGGGAGAGCGCTAGGCTGAGGGGATGCGGCCGCAGCAAGGCTGCAGAGCTGCATACGGTCCAGATTCTGCCGCACCGCACCTTATCGATAAGACCAAACTGTGGTGTCCTCAGCGCACATCCGCTGGTGAGGTTGTGCAAGAGCTTCCGGGGCTGATGCATTTCCATGATCTATAGGATAATTTGTTCTTGGGTCAATCATCTGTCCATCAGCGAGATCGAGAACGCGGCAGTCGCTACCCAGAGTTCCAAAAATATTACTCAGCAAGCAAGCAAGCTAACTTACTTGTCATAAAGGTATTGTGAACGCTGCGCAACACTGGACTAACTTGCAGTGATTTTTTCCCTGATGCTTCTCTGATGGGGTTATTCATCTGCGATTGAGAGTGCGGGGTTGCATTGCAAGCTGATGTTCCCGCAATTAGAGCTAACTGATGGTGTTTATCGCAGGAAGGCTAGACTGTTTGTAAGTAACTTGACAACCTGAATATTAATCGCTCTTTTGCTTATAACTATGAGCCCAAACACTCCGTCTTAGACCTTTAACTTACCTGCTTTCTTCTTTCATGTTGCTGCGTGGTTCGGTGAGACAATGCTCCGGCTTCGGTCGGCTTTTGAAAAAACAGGGTCCAATATTTTGGGTCTAACAGCGTCGCGCTATCTGTCGCGAACGACATCATCATACCGCTACTTTGCGCGATATTACACTACATGCAGCGCTGATAAGGTGATTCCTTTGCTGGACTCTCACCTCTGGTTACGCTCTCATAGTCACTTGCCCGTCGCCAATAGGGCTCAAATACGACACCTCAGCGACAGCACTTTTCGAGCAAGGCTTCGGAGATAAGCCACATACATGCAGCACAGGAAAAGAGAGTTTGTCAGTCATCGCAGGAAGCTGCAATGGGGGAAGAAAGAATCGGAGGTGTGAAGGACGGGCAGCAGAGCGTTGATACACCCATAATTCCAGTAGCGATACCGGCGATACCGAAGCCGAAGATAGCGCTGCCGCCCACCATGGTCTCGAAAGACATTCCAAACCCAACCACCGCACCACGAGCATGGAACACATCCAAACTCGGCCTACGTGTCGCCGCAGATGCACTGTCAGCAGGCGCCGCCGGAGCCCTCGTCGCGCCCATCATAACCATGATCGACAAAGGCATAATCGAGAACGCGAGCGGGCGGAACACGCTGGGCGACAGCCTGAAGCAAAGCGCACGAGAGCTGATGCTCCGTCCCCACCGCTTCATCGGCTCCAAGCCCTTTGCGCTGATATTCGTACGTCCTACTTCCACCTCAGTCCCTACCCACCAAGCTAATTGCGTGTGCACACAGAGCCTCTATTTCGGCACCTACTTCACCGCCAACACAATCGACACCATTTCCTCCACTACCAACTCCACACAACCCTCTGCAACCACCGCCGGCCCCACAAAGTTCCTCGCAACATCGACTACGAATCTGGCACTGTGCCTCTACAAAGACAATAAATTCACACAGCTCTTTGGCAGCACGTCTACGCGACCCGTGCCACTACCGACCTTCGCCTTATTCACGATCCGCGACTGCCTCACCATCTTCGCATCCTTCAACCTCCCACCTTTACTCGCGCCAAAGTTCGAAGAGCACATGAGTGAAAGCGTCAAGGCATACATTGGGGGCGTAAGCGCAGCGCAATTCGTAGCGCCCGCCGCTGTGCAGATTGTCAGCACGCCGTTACATTTGCTGGGCCTGGATTTGTATAACCGGCCTGGAGTGGGAGGTGGGGAGAGGCTGAGTATGGTGCTGGGGAATTGGGCGATTAGTGCTGCCGCGAGGATTTGTAGGATTGTGCCGGCTTTTGGGGTGGGTGGGGTGGTGAATATGAGGGTGAGGAAAGGGATGATGGGGGGACTTGAGGAGTGAGGGTGATGTGTCTGGAAGGTCTGGTGCGAGCCAGAGGGCACATCCTTGGAATAGCGTTTTTGGGCATTTTCAGCGGGCGTTGAGATTTGGTAAAGATGACTCTCCACTTATGATTTAGACAAACGGAATGGATGGGATAGGATGGGATGGGATGTTAGCATGGCGTTAGGGCGAAGAAGCGAATGGGTCTCGGACCGAGCGAAGTGAACATGTGTTGAAACACATCTTTTGAACACATGTCCTTCGATCACTTCAATCTCCCCATTTCTTGTGCTGACTCATCTCCCATCTCCAAATCCCCATATATAAACCTTCCGCCGCTCTCCAACATCCTCCTTCTCATCACACAAAAACTCTTCTTCGTACCAAAAACACATCAATTCAGGGTACATGTTCTTGCTTCTCCTTTTAACCAAAACATATTCGACGACAGCCACATGCCTTTCTTCTCTTCTCTCTTCCTTTCCCTAAAGTGGTTTACCGAGAGTTGAATGTCCGTGCCTCGCCCTGTCTCCTTTATCCAAAACGCACCGGAAGCGATGTCATGTCCTGCCTTCTCCTCTTCTTCTTCAAAACTGAAGACAGCAGAAGTACATGTCCTGCCTCTCCTCTGCTCCGCCACTTTAAGTCGAAAATCACGGTTGGCCATGTGTGTCTCTTCTTTCGCACCGAGACGTGCACACTACGAACACAAGGTATTTGAAAATACAAAAGATGCCATTTCATGTTTGGAAGACTTGTCGCGCGCGCCATATTAAAAAGCGCAAAGTTAAAAGAGCATGGTTCCCGAAACGTGCGAAGCGGGGATGACATGTCCCGGATCTTTCTTTCTGGGTTTTTTGGGAGTACAAAACTTCACATGAAGTTGGCCATGTCTTCTCTCCCTGCCTCAAAACTACCCTGTCTCGAGTACATAGCTTCTGAAAAGATTTGCGCATCAGCGTACGTTCAGAGGACTCTAGCGAGTTTCGCTATCTGAAACTTAAAACAACACCTCACAATGATCGCTGGAAGTGCCAGAAAGCCGTCCTAGTAATAGATGATATGCCGTATTTCCCTCTAAGCTCAGAAAGAACTTTCTGCACCCAACATGGTGTCTGTTGAAAAGAGATGCAATTAGCGTGAATCGCGCGGCTTGTCCAGCTTAGAAACGCATATCTAAACCTCCGTCGCAGTTCACCTTCAGTCTTCAAACCACAGTATCAATTCTTTGACTTTTCAAATCTCAATGCTAAGTCTATGTTCCGCTCCACTTGTTAGTCCAAAAACTATCAGTGCGGCGTCTCATGTCCTGTTCTGCTTTCGCTCGAGTCTCAAAATTGCCAACACAAGCCTGAAATGTCATTCGCTGCTTGCACATACAGTTTATCGCTAAACATAGGCTGCAGAGATGTGCGTAAATGTAGAAACATATGCTACTATGTTGGGCTGCGATTGAAGTGCTTTGGAGTGCCTAAAATTAGACATGCACGGGTGATATGTGTTTTGCTTCCGCTGGGCATCAAGACGGACGAATACAGAGCTATGTATTGCTCGCCTCTTGAAGTCCCTTTGGATCCAGGTTGACGGCTGGATCGAGATCGCGCGGTTTTGCTAGCTAGCTTCAAATCGTGTATATAAACTCTCTGTTGGTAGGTAGGCCTTGTACGATCGTACGGGTGTATAACAACAACGAGGTTCTCCTGTGACTTGGTATTGTGATTACTTGATCTATGAACGTGGGTGCTACGAAGGTATACCTGAGCTCGGCCACGAGTCGGACCGATGTAGGATCGAGTCGGCTCGTTGGCCAGCATTGAGCATTCGACGTCTCTACCGATACTCACGATCCGACACTCTCCGTCACGGTCCATTATTTTGCTATCATGCGATCCTACTTCATCTTTCTTTCAAAACAAGATGAGCAGGTTCGCATGCCCGCCTCTGCCCTCCGTGTCGAGAAGTCGCAGACTGGCTGAACATATGGAGGCTTCCTTCGCCGGCGTCTAAAAAGTCCATGATCGACGATTGGATGCGTTGCTTGCGCTCGGATTGATACTGGCGCGATTTCGCTATGATGGCTGCGGGAAAAGGTATACCCTCAAACTTCATGAGTTAGCGGTCGTTCTCTCTCCTGCACATTCTTACCTTTTATTGCCAATCAAATCCTAAACCCCAGATGTCCCATCATTTCTTCTTTCACTCCCAGAGAAATCGAGTTGGTAGCGAACACATGTCCTGCCCTTCCCCCTCTTCTTCCAAACTCTTTTGATATGCAAAACAATGTCTATCGCTTTTCTGCAGGTCACGAAGCACCAGTATCCGTCCTAGTCCGTCAGGGGAAAAGGACCTGGAAACCACTCCATGGCTGGCGAGGTTGGTCGCTTGTTTAAATTTCGATCGAGGTCTGGTCTTCCTGAAATTACTGGCTGGGATTTTGATGCCCGCCTCTCCCGTGGATTGCAACACAACAATATAGTTGACTTTCTAAGTGTCTGGCGCATTAAAAGATTTCCACCAAGAGCATCATGGCTGGAAGTCCTTCCTTCTTTCCGACAGCGTGGCTATCTCCTCTAGTGCTAGCTTCAAGTCATGTACATGTAAATCCTCCTCGCCACCTTCTCTTTTCCTCATCACAACATTCTTATCCTCCTTCAAAACACCAAAAAGAAGAGGAATGTCCTTTCCTCTCCTTTGGAAAGGGGCTTGCTGTACCTGCCATGTCTCGGCGTTCTGCTCTCGCCTTCCAAACGAAATACTGGACATTTCTATGTTGGTCCTCGCTGTCTTTATCTAGGAGAAAAAGATTGTGTCTGCGCATGTTCAAAGAGACGTAACAAAGGAAAGCACATCTGGCGGGCGGGGTGGCTCATCAAAGTTTACGGTCTGGCCTATCATAATTTCTGGAGTTTTTACTCGATGCGTTACATGTGCTCTCTCGCCCAGCCCTTCGTGGGACCGATACGGCTCTTCTCCGTAGCCTTCTCTTCGTAATTGTGGCGCAGACCAAGACTATGGCTGCTGTTGCCCTTACTTCCCCAAATAATCAACGATTCTATTGTACGATGCGTGGCTTTCGAGACCGAAATCATGGAAGCACGAGCTCGTGTCTGCTCCTGTGCTCTTCCCTCTCTTATGCACCAAATCGTCATCTATATCGCATACCCAAGTTCAACCGGATATGTAAACCCTCTTTCGCACTTCCCTTCTCGGCACAACGGTTCTTCATATTTATTCCGAATTTGGTCACGACCTTGCAATGGCTTTTTCTCCTGTTCTGTTTCTCTGCAGTCAAATAAGCGTATGTGTTTTGGGCTCTTGGATCGTTCCACAAACTGTGTGACAGTACGTCGATGTCCTTCTTTTTTTCGCCACTGAAAACTACCAACTCTGATTGACATGGTGGCCAAGAAGAATAAAGATTACAAGTTCATGGTTGGACTGGCTCTTTCAAGTTGGACCGAAGTGCAGAAATAATCGCCGGAAGCTTTGGGAGTGCGAAGACTCTACGACGAGACTGAGATATGTGTCCTTCTTCTGCCTTCGATTGCAAAAGCCCTAGCATGGTGCGAAACGGCTTTTGACTGTCAAAACATCCAAGTCCTCACCGTATAATTTGCCTGCCCCAACGCGTGGGACCAACTCATGATGCCCGAGCAGTATCACGTGTTGCTCTCGAAATCGAAAAGTTTACAAAGACAGTCAATTTGGTCTCTGCGCCTCTGCGTCTCTCAAAGATGTGACGTCACCGTTGAAGCGCCTATATAAGCCTTCGGTCGCGAGGACTCAATGATCCAGATACACCACAATCTTTTTGTCTTATTCGAAACCAAACGACAGTCAAGCAATGTCTTTTGCTCCTCTCTTTTTACCTTGCCAAATGCACAATGCTCTCGCCTCGTTTCCGCTATACCGAATCAAATATAGCTTCATGCTATAGCTATCCTCTGCTGGCGCACCAAATCACGAATACGGAGCTCATAATGACTGCAATAAATAAAACATTCACCGAGCTGGTAGAATGTCTGGTTCTCTCGGCGTCTTGAAAGCCAATGATCTACTCGTGTATGACCGTTGAAGTTTCGGAAGTGATGAAAAACCTATTTGGTTATGGTATATGCGATCTAAATGTACTTTTGAAAGAGTCGTAATGGTATACATATAGCTTCTACGTATTAAAGAGTGTTTTGAACGAGCATGATGGCTGTTGTGCGCCTCCTCTTTCTCGGAGGGAAATATCGGGCGAGGTATAGCCTTTGCTCTCAAAAGTGCACCAATCGATGGTCATGTTCTCTGCGCGTTTCCTTTGCTCAAACCCTCAATTTTATGTGCGCATGGCTCTTCCAACCGTCGCAATCTGATCAAGGAGAGATGAGATCCGCTACGCATGGCAGCATTTGTTCATCAAAATCTCAAACCTAGCAGTTGATGTTTGTGTGGAGTCCAAAAGGCCTGGTGTTCAACAGTAACTTATGCTATGTCTGGCCGAGATATCTGTCGAGAACGACATCGTGAATCGCCATTGCATGGAGTTCGTGACCTTGCACTTGGATGCAGGGCAGTATGAAACGTCCTGTCGCCCGTTCTCATTCTAAATTTCATCATCTACACCTTTCTGATCTATAGAAAACGCGGGTCTACGTATAGGCTTCTTCTTTCGCTCTTCAATCGTTAAGTACTTGACAATATGCTCTTTTCTTTGCACCAGAAAGGCATGTATGCAGAGGATATGATTGTGCGTCTCTTGCCTGTCCAAAATATTGGGGTCTTCTGTCCATGTGCCGCGGCGCGTTTCTTCTTTCTTAAACTTTACGGTGCGGGATATCATTATCCCCTTATCGCTGGTCGCGAAGCTTGCACTACCTCATGAAGCATTCGTAGAGCATTCGAAAGTGTGCAAAATGTGGTCGTTCAATTGTATGGCCCTCGAAGTCGTCAAATTGCAAGCACATGTGCTGGCTCTGCTCGCTCGAAGAGGGAGATCATCTTCGCATAGAAACCACATGAATATGGATACGAATGTGTTCCTTTGGCGGTTGAGAGGATAGTCAAGAATCCTTTGCCCTGCGGTTCTTTTCACGTGCTCCATCTGGCTTTCATCTAGCAGAATTCGAAAGCGGCACAAATTATGAATGTCTTTCAACCTCTTGAGATTCATATTGCGACAAGGAAAATGCGTGGCCACAAGCTAGCCAATGGAATGTCCATGGAGAGGAATGCGTCTTCGCGCGCGTCTGAGTATGTCCACCTCAAACAAGCAAATCACAAATCAAGTGGATGAGGATCCCGCAAATAGACGACAAGGTGAAGATGCTGAAATTTGAACATACTCGCACGTTGCCCAGTCATTTGGACTTTAGAAACGCAATGAGCCCAACAAGCCCGTCTCCGCATGACACCCAATATACTCGAACTCTTGCTGCGTCTTCTCCAGCACATACACCTCATGAAACAGCCTCAAGCTCAGCACACCGTCAAGCTTACGCGCATACTGCAAGAACCCACCAAAGATGTCAACGTGCGTCGGATGGCTCTTGCTCCAGTACTCCAGCGCCTTCATATCGCGAAAGAATCCGAATCCAAACGTGCGTTCCTTGCCCCCTTCATTTGTCACCGGATCCATAACGGCCCATAAGTTGTTGGCATAGCAGCCGATTTCGCGCCCTTGGTCGCGCAGGAAGTTCATTCCGGTCTCGAGCACTGGGTGCATGGTCTTGAGGTAGAGGTCGCGTTCGGCTGGAAGCGTGTCGGACCAGTCTTGGCCGGAGCGAATGATGCAGAGGTTCTGCTTCCCGGGGATGCGGATTCGCTTCATGCTTCCACTGTTACGCTCTCCAGCAGTGCTGTTTTTCTCGCCATCTAGAGGGTCGTCTTGACTAGCAGGCATCCGATCCCGCATACTGCCCCAGTAGACATGCTCTTCGATCTCGCCTGAGATATGATCTTGCATGTTCGCCGCGCCCTCGGGGTTCTCGTTGCTGGAGAAGACAGTCTCGAAGCGGTCGATGGACGGACGAAAAACTTCTTTGAACAAGCCATAACCATCATGCTCGCGATCCGGGCTGTCCCACCAAGCTTTGATGCCAGACTCGGCTTCCCACATCTTGTGCTCATCCGCGCTTTTCCAGTATGCAAACACGGCAATATTGAACGCGCCTCGCTTGTCCGTCATTGAGCAGACATCCCATGAGTACGGTCGAATGGCATCGCGAGCTCCTGTCATGAACATTTTGATCGTGAAGATAGCGCCATCGTTGTAATCTGAGGGCGACGCGTGCTGAACTCCAACGACAACCAGAACTAGGTCTTCCGTTCGCGGTGTAAAACGGGCACAGTATGCAGGAAATGGTGGCTGGTAATCTTTCGGTGTGCTCACAGGACACAGGCGCTCCTTACGGAGGTGTGGTGGAACTGCACTTTCGAGCATAATGTACACTTGCACTGTACGGATATGCGTAGAAGATTGGGACTCGAGAATACACGGTCGTTAGGAGGCGAGGAAGTTTGACTCGTAATTCCAGAGAAGGAAAGAGCTGACAGAGCGACGACACCATCACTCAGATATTAGGCAGCCCCTCATTGTACCACTATGGCGAGGTCCAGAAGCGCAAGCATTCCGCTAATTGCTGTCGTAGCACATAAGTGTAACCCACTGACAGAGACCGGTTCGGTGTAGTTGTGCTCGGTTCTTGGGTATAAAGCCGAGATCTTACAACCTTACGACTGAAGAACAGACACTTTGGTAGGCGATCATCGAGTTCATATCCGAAGCGGAGGTATGCGGGTTGTAAAGTCACTACAAACGCTTTGGACGGAGCTGTTCCGCCTTCTTTGTAGTGGTTCCAGACGAGCGAGGAGGCGCTCGCAACAACCAGCGAAATTCGGCAACACGAACTCCCCGCTTCCTCATTGGTCGTGAGTCTTCGAACGTCAACTCGTGAGCACGTGTTTGTAAGATGTAATTGAGACCGAGTGCTGTGTCATTGCTACCAAGAGAATATGTACAGGGGAATGAGATCAAGACTCGTTTTGTTCTTCGGTCAGCGAAGTTAGGAGAGGTAACCCGAATCGACCCAGCTCTTGTAGTCGCTTCCCAGAACAGTCGATATGCCAACGGCAGCAGATAACTTCTTGGAGAAGCTGGCACGAGTACCCTTCGATCCATCTCCGCTGTTGCCAAACTCGCCATACTCGACTTTGTCGGTCCGCTCGTCACCCTTGTTCCAGATCGTCCAGCCAGCGGCGTTGATGACGTTGGTCATGCTCGTGCTCTGGAAGACAACGCGAGAGTAGTTCCTCCACGGGCGTCCGAGATAATATGCGCCAGAAACGACTGAGTTTCCGCTTGCAGCGGAGACCGTGGACTTGTTGATGACGTAGTATGAGGGATTGGAAGACGACTCGCGACCATTGGCGGTGATGTAGCCAGTCGAGGCAGCGAGTACACGGATATCGCAGCCATCAAACCAAGCCTTGGCCTTCTGGCCGAATATGAAATCCGTGGCGCCCTCGATGTACGATTTTGCGTACACTTGAGCACCCTCTTGAGCAAGAATTGTGTCCTGGTAACCCTTGAACTGACAGCCATAGTAGCCTTGCTTGTCGTTATTGGCGCTCACTGCCAGAGCCTGCGAGCCTTGACCACGAGTGTTGACCAGATTGATGTTGTAAACCTTAAGGTTTGGGGTATGAGCGCGAAGTGTTGCTGTCAAATCGTTGTTCGCGACATTGTCTTGGCTTTTGTTTTGCGTGATGGTGACAGTATTGGCAGTGTAGCTTGTAGTATCTGTGGTCTCGCCGTATATCGTCAAAGCAGACTTGAGCGTTGCAATGTAGACCTGTTCCTTGTAGGTGCCCTTGGCAATGAAGATGCATTGCGCCGATGTGCTACTGGTGCTGAGGGCGTTTACAGCGGCTTGCACAGTCTTGTACTTCCCAGAGCTACCAACAGTCAAGCACCCAGCAGGAGCCGTAGTGCGAACAGCCCGTGGAGTTACTGAAGTGGGGGCGGCCACAGCCGTGGCCGCGAGCGAAAAGACAAGTGGAAGGAAGGTAAGCATTTTGACACAAGAAGAGGAACGGACAATGAAGTGATTGAAGTTGCAGGAGGAGAGTCAACGTCGGAACTTGCAGTATATAAGCTGGCTCTATGGATCACCGGGAGAACATATATTTTCCGTATATTGGGGTGCGTCGCGGGGCATTGACAAACATGAAGTGGAGATTCATTGGAAACATAGTTTCGGTGACACCAGTCGTGCGTGTCTACGAGCATACGGAGAATTTCTGACCTCGTTACCCCAGCTTGCGGACCGATGTGCATCATGGGGTGGAGCGCGAGGTCTGACCTGGTTGGTGGAAGTCGTTTCATGTCCGTGCGATAGCCGGAAGTATATTGTAGCGCGTTAGAAGACAGATGAGAGGGCGCGTGAATTGGAGCCTGTGCGGATCCTTACCATCACCACAATGCGTAAAGACGTGGCGTTTGTTGCAAAGCGATGTTGGGGTGAGAGAAAGAGTACATTGTGGGGTGCAGCCTTAGCGTGAGATCCGCGCCAGGCCGCCCCACGTGAGTTGGCGACTTTGCGGACCCAGTGGGGAGAGATCCGTTACGCGCTAAAGTCGCTGTTCTTTGTCAAACCTCAATTGATCAGGCATCATAACCACCGTCACTGCAAAAGCGCCAAGCTATACTCTCTGTCTCCGTTGGATCTAAAGAGAAGCAATAGTAATACAACATGTCGCAGGGCGTAGAGACAGTCGATCTCACCCTCTCGTCTCCAGAGCCTGAGCAGCGCACACGACTGCCTCCACAGCGACAGCGACTCCCGACATATGTCAAGACAGAACCACAACATGGCTCCGGCAGTGCGGTGCGTATCAAGACCGAGCGAAGATCGCTTGGTTCTCGACAACCTCCTCGACAACCCCCTCGACAAATCAGTCCTCAGCATCTAGCACTCATGATGGACACCAGCAGCTCTCAAGCGCTCAAATCTGTACTACTGCGTCTCTGCAAAGCTTCACCCGCTTTATCTGGAGCTCTCGCACGTGGCCTCGCACCTCACTCGACATTCGCGCAAGGACTCATTAGACAGCAACGCCAGAAACAGCTGCGTGAGCAACAGCAGCGTCAGCAACAGCAAGCGTCTGCAAGCAGACCAGTCAAGCAAGAAAATTCGGACGATGCTGCCTATGAGCGCATGAAGCAGCGACTTAAGACCCAGCAGAATATGAGCGCTTCAAGCCAGAACCGTGGACAGTCTACCCCAACCGCTGAAGGCTCTGGGTCACGAAACGCTGGATCTCAGTCTGCACCACGCATCAAACGGGAGCTTCGCCGAGATATGGGCGATACAGACTCCGACAATGATTCGTTCATCCCTGGCTCCTTCGCGCACAGCGCGCAGCAAACATGGCCAACCTGTCCGATGGTGCGAGACCCGTCGGATTCGAGCAGCGTCTTCCGTGCACCAACACTCAAGCCTTTCCCCGAGCGGATGGCTCGCGCGCAGGAGAGCCCGAGGATCAAGAACGAATGCGAGAAGTGCACGCTATGTCAGAAGACGATTGTGGATCGCTTCGAAACTTGCTTCTCGCACCCGAGCCAGGACGTCGACCACGAAGGCAATCTCAAGTGCTGCAACGAGCCGCGATGGGAAATTGGCTGTGTGGTGGGCTTGCATGTCACTGAGTCCGAAGCGCAGTTAAGACGCAGCCAGCCTAGCTACTCGCAATCACCGTCGAAAGGATCTAGGGTGGGCTGAATTGGGTTGGCTAGAGACTTGTGTGATCTGGAGACTGCGGCATGACCGATCTAGGCCCATGCCTTGGCGAAGGACATCAGCTTGATGCAAGGGCGTTTCCATCATTTGCACTGCGTTTGACCTTTCTGGATACTTCTTTGCTCAAACACGCTGAAGTCGTTTGGCCGACGATATCTTCGGTGCTTGCGCGGAACAATTTGGTCATGGTCGCGAACCACCGCTGTACAGAGTCATTCATGGCTATATGCTTCGCGGAGTATGAGAATGGACACTGCGCGATGATTTGCAGCAATAGCTAGGGAGGACTATTGCGTTGGGCACCACATACCAGGTTAGCGAGAAACGTGGAATCTACCAAAAATTCGGGCAATGTCTAGGAGTCGGCGTTTGCATCTCATTTACTACGTGCCTGGAGTAGCCATCACAGTCCCCGCTCCTCTCACCGCTGGACTGCTTCATCTCACCTCCTAATCTCCTGCGACCGGCCTTCGAACGTCCATAAATCACTGCCTGATACCTGTCATACAACCTCTCCCACACCACCACACCCCAAGTTCAACACTAGCACCATTGTCAAAATGCTGCTCCTCACCCTTTACAGCGTCCTGCTCACAGTCATCTCGACTACCCTCGCTACTCCCATCCGACCTCACCACCTCACCAAGCTCCACCCGCAAGGGTACTTCCTGCGCGCCAACTGGTACGTCTCCCCTCCCCTCCCCTCCCCTCCCCTCCCAACTGACACCCATCCACAGCCCCCACGAGCCCTGGCACAACCGCCAAATCGTCTCCCTTCCCACCACCCACCAACTAGGCCTCGAAAACTTCACCGTCGCCCCCACCACCCCGGGCCTCCAATTCCGCCCCATCGCACTTCCCAGCGGCGCCTACGCACTCCGCGGCTCCGGCGCCCCAGACGACCAAGACTGCGCGCCGTTCCTCGTGGCCCTCGTGTCCACTTCTACGCGCACAGCTAGCATGGCCGTGCTGGACATCGAGAAGCCGTGCCTGGGGCACTCGTTTAGGGCGAATGTGGAGGATGCGTGTTGGGAGGGGTATGAGTGTGTGGCTGATCAGTGGGGGTTTGGTGCGGAGGGTGGGGAAGGGGTGAGAGGGGAGTTGAGTTTTGGGGGGTTCGAGGGGAGTTTGGTACCTATGAAGGTAGGGGTGATATGGTGGTCTGTTACGTGTGGTTTGAAGACTGACTTGCTGTGTAGGATGCGCCGAATAGTGAGGGTTGGCATGTTTATTGGAAGGGTGGGGCGGGGCTGTTTCATCCGATTCAGTTGGATTTGGTGCCTGGTGAAGATGATCATGGGTATTGAGATTGGTTGGGGAGGCTGAACGCTGCAAAGACATTAGGCACATGCTGAGTTATGGCTGGTGAGTGCGTTTCCTCCGAGAAGCAAGCACCAATACGGCTCTTCAAATTGGGGAATGATTCGATCACATTGATCTCTATGACAGGAGCCATTGTGATCCATCGGGAAAAGATGCACTTCCTGCTGGATCCACTGAGAGTGGACAGTGGTAATCATACACAATTTCTTCATGTGTCTGCACCCCAACCTCTCAATCACTCGCCTTGTACTTCGCGCGATACTCGTCCAGCCTCCTCAAGTCCTCCTCACCACCCAAACTCCTCAGATACTTCACTACATCGTCCAGCGTCAAGATCGAAAGCACCGGAATGCCATACTGCTTGCGCACCTGACCAATCGCACTCGGCCCCGGCTTCCCATCATCATCAGTCGCTGTCGGCGTCTTCTCCTGGCGGTCAAAAGCAATGATGATGCCGACAAGCTCGCCGCCCTCACTCTTGATAATCTCAATAGCCTCGCGAATCGCAGTGCCAGCAGTGATGACATCATCCACAATCACGACTTTCTTCCCTTTGAGTGATTCGCCAACGATGTTGCCACCCTCACCATGGTCCTTGGCTTCTTTGCGGTTGAAACTCCAGCTCTTCTTGCCGTACTTGTCGGCTTGGCCGTGGAACTTGTCGACTACTGTTGCAGCGAGTGGAATGCCCTTGTACGCTGGTCCGAAGAGAACGTCCCATTTGAACGAGGGGTCTGCGTCGGCTTGTTCTTTTAGTGTGTTGGCGTACGCCGAGGACATGGAGTAGGTGAGGTCTGCATCGTTGAAGAGGCCGGCGTTGAAGAAGTAGGGCGATATGCGCTTGGACTTGAGTGTGAATGTGCCGAATTTGAGGGCGCCAGCTGAGACGCAGTCTTTGATGAAGTCCTGCTTATAACTGGGGAGGGCCATTGTCGGGGTCTCTTATTTGTTGTTGGGGATTGGCTGTTCCGAAGTTGTAAGTTTTTTTCTATGACCTTCTGTTCCGATCGGAAGGGACGATGTTGTGTAGTGGTCCGTGCTCGGTGACGCTCGTTCCTGCCTCGAAAACTTTGAAGAGGCGGACATCACCACCTCCGCCGCCTTGTCGTCGCTCACGCTTGCGCATCTCTACATTGCGAGCGCCCTAGATTCTCCTCTGACTACGATTATTCTCTTAGAGGATTTGAGTAGTCTCTCGTCACATTGTGCGGCTTTCAACGGCACGCGCATACTTCTAGGCTCTCTTTACACCACCAACAGCCCACATCTTCAAGATGACGATGTAGGTCTACCTCCAGCAATGCATTGTGGGGCAATTACATCTGACACGCCATAGATGGGACACACTCACAGGGCGCAAGTCGTCTCCACAACCTAGCCAACCCTCACAGTCGCCCCAGTCGTCCGATTTTGTACCAGAAGACAACTTCCAAGCAACACCGTTCGACCCAAATTCCGCCATTCAGAACCCTTCAGACTTTATTCTCGATCCTTCGCAACTGCATCCGTTAGCCGGTCTAAATCAAGACACTCTCGATTACCTTTCGCTCGAGGACTCAGCCCTCTCCGACCTGCCAGGCGCACAGTCTGCGCTACCCTCACGCGGCTGGTCTGATGACCTGTGTTATGGTACTGGCGTATCATATCTAACAGCACTCTCAATTGGTGGCGCATGGGGTCTAGCAGAAGGACTACAGAAGAACCCACCGAGCATGGCCCCGCGATTACGGCTGAACGGGGTTTTGAACGCGGTGACACGGCGAGGGCCGTTCCTGGGGAACAGCGCTGGTGTGATTGCCATGGTCTACAACGGCTTCAACAGCACGATAGGATACTACAGAGGGAAACACGACATGACGAACAGCGTCATGGCGGGCGCAATCAGCGGCGCCATCTTCAAGAGCACAAGAGGCACACGGCAAATGGCCATCAGCACAGGGATTTGCGCGAGTTTGGCAGGCGGATGGGCGGTATGTCTAGAACAACTAGGAAAGCTGGCAGGACCAAGACTGACATGACCACAGATGACACGAAAAGTCTTCTTCGAGCCCGATTTATCATGAGCGCCAAAACAAACATTCCCTCACGACATCCACTTTCGTCGACATTAGCGTACTTCACACACTCACCACTCTCCATACTGTATAACAGCCGGCGTCGAGGTTGGAGGTCATTTGGGCATCAAGATTAGAGGCGCGCGGTATTGGGACTTGTTGCGCTTTGAGCGAGCATCTGTCTACTTCATGTAGATATGTAAGAAGTATGTGAGACGCCAATAATGCATCAAGAGGATATGAGGCCTGAAGAGTCTAACCACTAAAAAGTAGTCAAGCTTGCAATCACGATGAATTGCGGAGCTGTATACCAATCTTGAGCTCATGGAAAACCATCAATGTACAATCAATATGTACACCATGTCCATGCAATGCCGATACACCAATGCAGTACAATGAAGACAATGCTGTAGACGGTAGCAACAGGCATTGGTGGAAACGAGCCAATCCTTTCGAACGCGTAGCTAGCGTGACTAACCGACGCAACAATAACCCCGGAAAGCTGCACCTGAGCAACTCTTTCATCTATTATGCATTTGTGACCCCCTCGACAATAGGCACGTCGGTACTTGATCGCTGCACCAACGTGTTCTCTGTACGAAGTAGTCCCCTCCTTCCTAGGATCGGCACGGCGCCTTCTCGCTTGGCACATTGTTGCTTTCCGTACCCTACACTCCCTGATATGCGAGGTGTCCTGAGCGCGATGTGCACTTTCGTGTCTCTCGACATGGACTTTACGTGAAGAACGACTATTCTTCTAGCACTCTGATGCTATTCTCTCTTCCTCGCAATCTCTTACCTGAGGCACCCATTGCTCAGTATCCTTCTGGAGCGCTTAGACTTCTACCGAACAGCTGCTACCCTTACGTCTGAACGACTGCGACCTTCAGGAACCTTTTAGATGACTGCTCTTCGACCCGAAGGTTGATATTTCTCACCTCACAATGCGTAGCATACACATATCTCGCGGCAGACGACCGTTCCAACGACTCTCGCGCCACCACAGACGGAGACTCACATGGCTGTTCTGCGGCGTACTCCTCGTCGCAACATACTATGTATGGTCTGCGCAACCCCTAGACCCCCTCGCCGTACGATTCGATCGCCATGAAGTCTTTATGAACGAACGCCGGAGCCAAAAGGTGCTCACGTCGAAACAATCATACGATTGGAGAAACGCTCCCTTCGTGAATAAGATCGCGTCCTATATACCCCTACCGTCCGACACGCCATACGATCTTCCGAAAGTTCAGTTCGCCTTCGGATCGGAAAGTCATTCGCAGCGACGCTCGAGAGAAACACGCAGACTCGCCGTGCGCAACGAGTTTCGGCGCAACTGGGAGTCATACAGGGAGTTTGCGTGGGGCCTGGACGAATTGAGACCTACATCTGGTGATGGGCTGGACACGTTTGGGGGTTGGGGCGCGACACTGGTTGACTCGCTCGACACGCTGTGGATTATGGGTTTCAAGGACTACTTCTACGAGGCAGTGCAGGCCGTAGCAGCCATTGACTTTGGCACGTCGCAATCGCAGTCAATCAGCGTTTTTGAAACGACAATCAGATACTTGGGTGGCTTGATCAGTGCTTATGATCTCAGCCACGAACCGGTGCTGCTGGAAAAGGCCGTTCAGGTTGCGGAAATGCTGTACAGGGCGTTTGATACACCGAACAATACGCCGCGGAGTCTTCTATCGGTTGAGGGAACGAAGGTCGTTGACCGTAACGGCTTTCAGGGCGAGGGCAATATTTGCTTCGCGTGTCTTGGATCGCTTACCATGGAATTCACGCGCCTGGCTCAGATCACGTCTGAGACCAAGTACTACGACGTCGTTGCGAGATTGAGCATCATGATGGACAACGCGCAGAACACGACACAAGTCCCCGGCCTGTTTCCCACCTACGTCGATGCTGGTGGCGAGTTCTTCTCCGGATCAGGCTTCATGTCGATTGGCGCATTGGCCGATTCGACATACGAGTACTGGCCGAAAATGCATGCTCTACTCGGAGGCTTGGAGCCCGTGTACGAGAAGCTGTACAAGGACGCTGCAGTCATGATTGACAAGCACATGCTTTTCCGCGCCATCATACCCGACGAGACTCTCGGGGAACAACTGTTGTTCTGCGGGGACATACAAGTGGGAAGCGAGGACGAGGTGCGATTATACCCAGACCTGCAGCACCTCACATGCTTCATCGGAGGCATGTTTGGCCTCGCAGGCCGTCTGTTTCAAGACGCGGAGCATGTTGAGCTCGGCGAGAAACTCACCAAAGGGTGTATCTACGCATACGAAGCCATGCCGTCAGGCGTCATGCCCGAAGCGTTTACCATGATGCCATGTGCACCGCGCTCAGAATGTCCGTGGAATGAAACGCTTTGGCAAGAAAAGGAGGCTAGATACTGCGGTACGAACTTGCAACTCGATACACCTGAATACGGCACATCGCAGCCTGTGAAGGAATGCGATATGATTCCCGGCTTCTCGAGCATACGCGACAAGCGCTACCTTCTCCGCCCCGAAGCTATCGAGTCCGTCTTCATCATGTACCGCATCACCGGCGATCGCAAATACCTCGACGACGCGTGGAACATGTTTACGAGTATCTCTAGCGCTACGCGGACAAAGTACGCCAACGGCCAACTCCGCGACGTCACGTTCGTGCCGCCGGCTATCCCGCGAGGCGAGAATGCACCGGGTGTCAGGGGCCAGTTATTCACGAGAGAAGATAACGTCGAGGATAAAATGGAGAGCTTTTGGACGGCCGAGACGCTCAAGTACTTCTATCTTATCTTCAGTCGACCGGATATGATTAGTCTGGATGACTTTGTGTTAAATACGGAGGCGCATCCGTTTCGGAGGCCGAAGGCTGGGACGACGCGGGATGGAGGTTAGGAGTTGCTTCATGCGCGTACTTTTGGCTTTTGAAGGTCGCTACGTTTTGGGTCTGTTGGTTCTTCTGTATGTGATTATGGGGGGTTGGATGCATTTGGGCGGCGTCGGGAATGGAGCTGGGCAGGCGCTCAGATGTTATACTTGAGTCAATTCACTTCCTGCTTGCTGGATACCGATCTATTCGTACTCGCTTGCCCTTTTCCTTACTAGCTCACCAAAACCTAAAGGCTGTCAACAAGCTGCATCGGACTTGCAGCCTCCAAGCTCGCAAAAAGCGTAAACATCAAACACCCACCCACCAACCCCATCCTCAGCCCCCAATACACCCATTTCCCTACTCTCCCATTCCACCTACGCCCTTCCCCTTTCCCACCACTCCACGCCTTCATCGCCATTGCCGCTACGTACCACAACACAAGTTGTACGAACGACATCAAAGGCACCATACCAAAGACCCAGAGTAGAAACAGCCGGTTCCGCAAAATGGCGCTTATGCCGAGGATGTTTGCGAATTCGGTTAGGATCCAGAGGGAGAAGGCGGTGAGCATGAGGGTCTGGCAGAGGAGGAGGAAGATCAGGTCGTGGTACCAGGGGAGGGAGGAGAATGAGTACGGGTAGCGAGGTAGAAGGGGGTTTGGTGACGGTGACGGAGGCGCTGAGAGGGGTTCGATCAAAGGTAGAGATGGGTGATGGTTGCAGCATACTAGGCTTGTGTCCTTGGATGAATCCGGCGCGTTGTGTTCGTCGTTGGAATCGTGCCTTTTCTCGGTTGTAGATGTTGGCTGTCGAGCGTCTTGCGACTTTGCGTCATTGTCTAGGTATGCCTGTGCCATGGAAAGGAGGGGCAGCAGTATGAGGACCAACGGCAGGGTCTGACCAAAGGACCACGAGTTCTCCTCTGACACATCTGAATTGAGAGAGAACCGGGAACCGTCGAAGTTGAAGTCCGCAACAGCTCGCGTGGACCAGACTTTGATTGTGCCCCATGCTATGGCGAAAGAGAGCCAAATGCACTCAAGTAGCATGGAGCCAGAGATATCACAGAACGCTCGGCAGCATGCAAAGATTGCGTACAGAGCAAGGTAGGGGACGGTCCATAATTGGGCTTGGAGTCCTTTGCGGAGGGCTTTGCGTTCCAGGAAATACAAGGCATGTTTGATCTTGGTCCCGGGCCAGGCACGAAGATACCGGTGGGAAATAGCCGCGCCAGGATCAAAGAGTCGTATGCCACAGTGTAAGTAAGAGATAGCGACGATGAAGACGGAAAAGATCATGGACCAGATCTTTGGACCTCCGTCGAGGTACGAGCCCATCGCTATCTGCCTGTAGAAACACACCGTGCTTAGACTGGGGTAGTATCCTTCGCCCTCCTTGTAGAGATCAAGCCAGTTCCTCGAGCCAGTGGGCAGAAGCGCGCCAATGAGCAGTGACGCGAGGATGAACATGAAGCCCACTCTAATCAGTCTCATGTTGTTGTTCGTTTGGAAGTAGCCCTCAAGAAAAGTTATGGCCGACAAGAAGGAGAAGCTAGCGAACCACGCAACGAATACCATAATTTGCCAATGGTACGCAGATATGCCGCACTTCAGCTGCGAGTATCCGGCTGCTAGTATTCCAAGGCCTGTTACGAGTTGGGTGTCGGACAGTATTAGGACGGACTTCTCCATGGCATATTCGAAGCGGCGACTGGGCTTCCAGGAAATGGCACGGTGGCGGAAGAACGTGAGCAGGCCATTATCCACAACATTGACGACCGCTGTGCGCTGAACATCGTGCACTGTGAGGTAGTGCAGAATCAGTAGCGCAAGTGTCAAGTACGCGGTGATCGAAAAGCCGAGTATCACGCCAATTCCAGATATGTCCGGATTCGGCAGTAGTGGAGGCGGATTGTTCAACGCCGCGAGATGTGGTAGCGAGAGCCAGAAACAGTCGGGCTTGCGGCAGTGGGTGACAACTTCGCCAAAGGTGTAGTTGCTCGCCGCGATGGAGTAATTTGTGCCGGGGATGTCGTAAGCTTCGCCCATTTCAAAGTAGTGATATAGAGACCATGAGCGGCTGGTTGTGTCGGCAACCATGGCGAAGGTGGGAGATGTTGGTGTGACAAGAGGACAGGACAGACAAAGAGAAGCGAGGCTCAGTTGCACACGGCAGGTGCTCGTTGTAGGCTGTGCTTACCTGCAACGACTAGAGATATCGATCTCCAGTATCTTGCCGCAGAATTTTGACATGCAAATGTCATATATTCACTCAAGCAACCTACACTGAGCAGTTGGAATACTGTTCTAGCAGCTCTGTAGTGGCTGATGGACGCTGTGAGAGTGATGTCTTGCCACTTCTGACATTATCTGTACGACACCCTTTATCTAGTATGATGATGATCACGCTCTGAATACAGACTTCCCGCGTTTCAACGTTGACGAGGAAGGGCTTTGGTGTTGAGAGGCGAGTGAACTGCTGGAGCTCGATATGGCCTTAGCGCCGGTGGACCGGCGAAACCAGGGTCCCGCCACCCGCTAGTAGGCTAGCGGGGAAGGTGCAGCCAAAATTTCTGGTATCGATAGCTGCGCTCGAACTTTTGCAGGGCGATTCGCAAAGACAACCACCTCTCAACAAGCAGTCGCCAGAATGAAGACGCAGTGGAAAGATATCCCGGCTGTGCCGACGAGCCAGGAGTTCTTGGACATTGTCCTCTCCCGAACGTATGTCTTACCAAATCTAACACTCTCGCTGTGGCGCGCATCGCTAACAATTTGACACAGACAACGCCGCCTACCCACTCAAGTGCGTATATATTTGGTATGCCGGCCAATTTGAATGAGCGCTGACATCTTCAAAAGATCCGTGCCGGCTTCAAGATCAGCCGTATCCGAGCCTTCTACACGCGAAAAGTCAAGTACACCGCCGAGACCTTCAGCGAGCGACTCTCCACCACAATCGAGGCCTTCCCCCGTCTCGCAGATATCCACCCGTTCCACCGCGATCTGCTCAACACACTCTACGATGCGGACCACTTCCGCATCGCGCTTGGACAGCTCAACACCGCCAAGTCACTCATCGAAACCGTGGCGCGCGACTATGTGCGTCTGCTCAAGTACGGACAGTCGCTGTTCCAGTGCAAGCAGCTGAAGAGGGCAGCGCTGGGTCGCATGGCCACCATTTGCAAGAGGCTCAAGGACCCGCTCGTCTACCTCGAGCAGGTCAGGCAACATTTGGGCCGTCTTCCTTCAATCGACCCCAATACACGCACACTCGTCATTGCAGGCTTCCCTAATGTTGGCAAGTCTTCTTTTCTGAAGTCCATCTCCAGAGCAGATGTTGAGGTCCAGCCATACGCCTTCACCACAAAGAGTCTGTATGTCGGACATTTCGACTACAAGATGCTGCGTTTCCAGGCCGTTGACACGCCCGGTATCCTTGACCACGCTCTCGAGGAAATGAACACAATCGAGCATCAGTCTATCTGCGCCATTGCTCATCTGCGCGCCCACATCCTGTACTTCATGGATCTCAGCGAGCAGTGCGGCTACTCGGTCGCTTCCCAAATCGCCCTCTTCAACAACATCAAGCCACTGTTCGCCAACAAGCTCATCTCCATTGTCATCAACAAGATCGATCTGATGCGCCCCGATCAACTTGACCCAGAAACCCAAGAGCAACTGCAGGGTATGCTGAAGTCTGGTGAGGTCGAAATCTTGGAGTTGTCCTGCAACACCATGGAGGGCGTCATGGCGGTGCGCAACTCGGTGTGCGACCGATTGATTGCGTCACGTAATGCAGAGAAGCTAAAGGCCGGCACCAATAGCTCTGGTGAGCCCTCTGGCCGCCTTGGTGACCTGCTCCGAAGGATCCACGTGGCGGTCCCTCTTGGGGGCGTCACTCGGGAGACTTCTATCCCAGAAGCCGTTCTGAACCGGAAGAAGTATGATAAGGAAGATCCAGACCGGCCAATGTTGGAGCGCGACCTAGAAGAGCAAGAGGGTGGTGCTGGTGTGTACAACATTGATCTTCGCAAGAACTATCTTTTGGAAAACGACGAGTGGAAGCACGACCGCATCCCCGAGGTTTTCAAGGGCCAAAACGTCTACGACTTCATTGATCCTGAAATTGAGGAGAAGCTCGCAGCACTTGAGGCTGAGGAAGAGAAGCTCGAGGAAGAGGGTTTCTATGAGTCGGATGATGACCTCGAAGACGCAGAAGAGGCGGACATCAGATACAAGGCGGATCTCATCCGAGAGAAGCGACAACTCATCCGCAACGAAGCCAAGATGCGCAAGAGTCTTAAGAACCGTGCAGTCATTCCTCGTTCTGCAAAGGCTGTCAAGATGTCCAAGATGGAGTCGCATCTCCAGAGTCTTGGTTTCGACACAACGAAGGTCGCGGAGCGGGCGCAAAGCCAGGCTCGCGGACGTAGCTTGGCTCGTGGACGATCAGCTGGTGTCGATGGTGATGCTATGGACGTTGATAGACCTAGGACCGCATCTGAGCGGGCGAAGAGCCGTGGCCGCAGCCAGAGCACGAACAGGAGGAATGACGGTATCACGAACGAAGCTGCAGCAACGAAGGCCGAGAAGGTTGCAAAGTTGTCGCAGAGGAAGATGAACCGCATGGCCAGGCAGGGTGAGGCCGACAGGCACTCGACTGGCTCGCTCATCAAGCATTTGGTAAGTCACTCCTGCGGCTTTCAACTATCGCGCGAGTATGCTAACACAACCTACAGACTGCTGGCAAGCGCGGTATCGGAAAGACGAGCAGCAGATAAGCGGATCATGGATTGTTCTTACACGAGTTTCTGTTCTGGTGTTACAGGTCAAAAGAATCATGTTTGGCGTTCCGGGTGCATTAGATACCAGATCGTACGAAGCCTTGCGATCAGGGCAATTGATGTCACAATGTCTAGTTTTCGAATGTGTTCCTGACGTTGCTGTCGCATCTTTCGACACAAAATAACCTGCATTTCCCAGAAGACTCGCGAGTCATTGGCCGGAGCTAATGGTGGAAGTGCAATTTTCTACACGCTTATATGCAGATAGATCAGATTGCAGGAGGTAGGTATTGGCGAAGGAATGTCTCACAACAATGTTGGTGTTCCAGCGTTCAGCCACCTTAATGCCCTTGATTCAGGTCATCGAGATCTCAAGTACATACGGTAAGAGGTGCTGCAATACATGCAACCTCAATTTGGTGACTGTCAATGACAGCAATGTTGAGTCGGTAAAGGCTGTCACGAATCATGGTGGATTGGGGGCCAAAAATAGCTGCTCAGCCCTGCGGCTGACGTTCCAGGTGGAATTAAACCGGAAATTTGGTCAATACAACGCTCGATCCTTCAGCACCAAACTCACGAAGCTGACAGATAGCTGCGTTGTTTTACAGCCAGATGAGGCTGGGAACAATGTGCTGGCGCAGCGTCGTAAGCAGAATCGAGCTTTACGCCCGACTCAAGATGTTGCACATAGCGAATCAGCATGCATCGCGAACGACGCCGGTATTTCCCAGCCAGTCAACAAGTTCACGACAGCCGCCACAACCGTGCGTCAGGCCCCAAACCCACACCCGTTTAAGCTAAGCCCAGGAACTACAATGGGCAGTGTTAAGGGACGATCTGGATTTCGCAATGGAGATCGGGCCATGCATGTGGTGGTGGGATGCCTCGAGTGATACTGGGCCTTCGTAGGATCTTCTGCCTTTTCGTTCCTTACCTCGATTTCCTGGAGTCCTGGTGTTGAAAGTCTTCCAAGAGGGCCTTTTCGGACCCCGAAGCCTTCTTTTACTTCTCAAGGACTCTGTGCTGCGCGGCTTTGCGTCATTGTGCCTCGCAAAGCAAAGTGAGACCCAGGATGAAGTCAATTATGAGGGAGAGCTTGGTTGCTCTGATTTTTGCGAGCGGTGCACTTGCGACACCGCCATGTTAGTACTTGAAGATGGAACAGATAGTCGTTCGGTACTAACAAGGCGCAGGGTTGGAAACCACCATATTCAATCGCGATGTCGAAGCACGGCAGGACAAACCGGCGTGCACCGATGCCGTCTACACATCACAGAACGGACTGAACTTTACAAAATACTGTAAACAGAATAACCCTGGGAACGGTACAACTTCTTCTGTCGCTTCCGGGCGAACTACAGCTGATCGTCTTAGATGCTTTTCAACCACCAATAAAGGGTGTCGCCAGCATGGAGGACTGCATGGAACACTGCTCGCGATACTGGGGCAACAAAGAAGGCTGCTTTGGCGTTGTCTTCGTTGAGTCCGGAAATTGCTGGATCAGAAATTCAGGCACCAGCACATCCAACCTCAAGCCCTCGCCAACCGACCACTCCGCCCTCGTCGACCGTAAACAGATGACCAGCGGCGACACCAATTGCCCGCAACCCGACAAATCCATCCACACACTCTCGGGCGTCGAGGGCCTCGGATACACCGTCAACTGCAACAAAGTTGTCTATGGCTTCGACACATGTTTCTCTGGCGTCCCTGGACCCTGTGAGGAGCCGTACTTCGGCTTCCACCACACCGACTCCCTCGAGAATTGCCTGCGCATCTGCGTGGACTCGCATCCCCTATGCAAAGCAGTGTCGTGGTCGCCGGACCTCAAGATTGGATATGCGAACTGCTGGCTGAAATCCGGCTTCGACGACAACAGTCTTCAAAACTCGCCGAACAACGCGGGCGTCCTACACTCCGCGACCATCACGCGCATCGACACCGTCGATGACACGTGTCCCACAAACAAAACGTACGCCTTGGGGCGCAAGACGTTCGATATAAAGTGCGGGTTGGTGAATACGGGCACGAACATCACAAGTGCTCATACGCAGAATGTCACGGCGTGTATGGATGTGTGTGCGGCCAGCGACAAGGGCTGCAAGGGCGTGGTTTTTGATTCCAAGCTCGGGTCCGGATTTAACAACTGCTATTTGAAGAACACGACGAGTACGACGGCGGATATGGCGAGCGCGATGTACGCGGTGCTCATTGACGCACCCGCGCCAAATGACGACTCCTCGTCCAAGGCAAAGTCCATGGCGTGGATCGCAGGTCCAGTGCTCGGCGGCATCGCAGCCATCGCACTGCTCGCGCTCCTGGCTCTCTGGCTGCGCAAACGGAAAGCAAAGAGGGCTGGCACGACACTAGTGGAGAAGGACGGGATGCCGGCACAGTATGGGCCGGCGCCGGCGTATAGTCCTGGCGTGGGATATCACGATCATCCGGGTGGTCAAGGGACGTATGCGCATCAAGTTGAGCCGATGGAGATGGCTGGGCAGAGTCATCAAGCAAGCGAGCTGCCAACGACGAAGTATGCGCATGCGCAAAGTAAGCAGGCACCTCTGCAGGAGCTGCCATAGAGGAGAGAGGATATGGACAAGGGGTAATTGAGGAAGTGAGAAGTCGTGCGTACGTAGGACCTGGACACTATCAGACTCTTCCCGCTATGTTCATTTGTGGCTTCTTGTACACATTCTAGGTTCAGGAAACCGTGGTGATATTTGCATAGCGGATTGACTTACGAAAAGCATCAAGTTTGTCTGTCAAGCTTCCCCACTCAACGTTCCAGGCTTCAATAGAGCAACAAAAAAAATGACATGTTGGCTAATGCTCTGCCCACTCAGTGTTTTGGAGGCTCATTCTGCTTCCATAAAACAGCTTTCTCAGCAAGCAGAAGCTCTACTCGCAAGGACTCCAGATATTCAAATTAACATTGGTGTATGAAGCACAACCTTCGCTACCACCGAATCTCCTGCCGCTAGCCTTATCGCCTTATCAACAGCACGCAATGCGACAAACCTCAATTAAAGCACAGTCGCAAAGCCATTTCATCCAAGCATGCATCAGCAGTGACCTTTCATCAGCCTGACAGGAGCAGCCTCCAGTTCGACAATTGGCTAGCAGAATGGTGACGCGAACGACACGGTCACGCGCTGCCATGTACCCCGCGAGGCTTGATAGGCGGCACGTCTCGTCCGGAGCTTACGCGCGGGGATATGGGGAACACCGTGAGGCAACACTCCCTGAGCAATGCTTCGTGTCTCCTTCGCTGTTTCGTCTGCGTGGATGGCTCTTATCGTCGGGTAATGTCAAACATCTCCTCTCTAGGTTCCTCGATTCGATCGATATAGGTCATTGTTGATGTTGGCCTTGTTGCACGACCTGACCAGCTCCGTGGAGCTGTTGATGCCTTGAGATAGATAAGACCAACAGTAAGGTAGTATCCTTCGTGATGATGCCAATCATATTCTAAAGCTCTTGCTACAAGCCTACACATTGACACAGCACCCGACTTCTCGAGTCCACCTCCTCTCTAGTCCTTCACCATGACCTGGTGGCGCCGCAGCCTCCTCTCACGCTCCCACATTCATCCTCACGCCCAACGTCTCCTCGACCGCGAAGCTGTCCTGCGAACACGCTGCTACTCCCGAACGCCATCAAAATCTGCCCAGCATGAGGACGACAGAGGCAATAAGAAGCGCCCAGAGCACATGACAAATCTCGAGTGGATGCACTTGCAGCACTACGAGCGATGGCGCAAGCGGCTGTTGGATGATCCGTATAAGACGTTGTTTGGTGCAAGCAATGACATGCTAAAAGGCAAAGGCCTGGGTGACTGGGAATGGGTGTACAAGACGTTCCCTAAGTGGATGCTGCTGGAGATGGATATGCAGGATAAGCCGCATGGAACACAGAAAAACAGGGCTGAGGGTTCGCGGTATACTGGAGCAGCGCACCGCGACAATGGGATTCCACGTAACAAATTCTCACAGCGCTCGCGCCCAGAGCCGACGCCACCTCGAGCTGGGGAAGGAGGTCGTGGACTTTTCAGGCAGCGTGATGGCACAGGGGGACGGCAATACGATCCTCAAGGCCATCTGTTCTACGCTAGGCCAGCACAAATGGCGAAGGACGAGTCGTCGGGAGTGGTCTCGCCATCTGATCTGCGGAGACCAAGGGTGGGCTCAGACGTGAAGGTCGTTGGAAGTGCACCGGATTCCTCACCAGCGCAGGACACAGTCAGCGCCTCTCAACAATTCAGCGTAAATATGCCATCTCAAGAGCCCATCGCCGCAGAAACAGTTCCTGAATCCGAATACGACAGAATGGTGGCGAAGTTCGCTGCTAGGAAAGAGGCCAACGCCCGGGAATCGTCTCTCATCAACGAGTTTCTGAATATAGGATCTCCTGAAAAAACGCCAGGCACAAATACGAATGACAGTAATTCTTGGAGACAGACCGCACTACAACGGCGCGCAGCCTCGAACACTATACAGAAACCACAAGCTCAATCTTCTTCGCTGCAGAGTGCGGAAGTCGACTCACTTCAGCCCACACAAACGCCAACCGTCTTTAAAGACAATGTCTCCACCGAAACTCCTCCGAGTAAGCACGAAGATTGGGCCGGTGCGTGGGTTTTACAGGAGGATACTTCCATTACGCCCAACGATGCTGATGCTATCAAATCTCCCGCCTCTCGTCGTTCTCCATCAGAAGTTCTCAAGCAGCTTCCCGAGAACGATATCGACTTTCTTAGTGCAGAAGACGTTCGTGCATCGATGGGGGCCAAACGAAGTCGATTACCAACCGATGAGCAGAAACTGGCGGAGCGTGAGAATCTGGAGCAAGCATTCGCAGCTACTAAAGACGCCACGATCGACTCCTTGAAAGAGGCACAGATCATTAATGATCAACATGTACGGCGTACCGCACGCCAGTTGTTGGATCCTGTCTCAACATCAGATGCCACTGCAACGCCATCCTGGAAAGAGCCTGTCAGCACAAATGGTACGACAGTCGCGCCCGCTGAGGAGTCCAGTGTCGAGCGCATAACAAGTTGGCTACAGACCAGGGGTGTGCAGTTCGCGAACATGTTTTGGCAAGATCCTACCGAGGATGCGGATCTGACGAAGAGCAAGCTCTACTTCGACAAGGCTGCAGGTCACCTTAAGAAGGGACAAGCAGCAATGCGCCAGGCCAATGAGGACTTGGAGAAAGACATTCCAGCCTCGAAACCTTTGCTGACACGTCTCAAGGATGACGTAGAAGTCTTGGACTTGTCCATCCTCCGACTCCGCAAGCGCGATTCGAGTGGCCATGTTCAGGACATGTCACCAAGGAAAATGAAAGACATGATGTCTCTTAAGTCAAGATTCGAGAGAGCCAATCATGAGTTGGAGGTCGCATACAACGCACTACGCGAGATCGCAGGTACTGAGGCTGCCTCGAACGCGACTGGATCTTTCAAGCGACGGCTCACTACTGCCTCAGAGGTCCTGCAAAAGAACGCACAGCTGCTGCGCACGCTCATCTGGAGTCTTCAGGCTCGGCTTGAAGATCCCAACATCGACCGCGCGATCCTCAAGAACTACAAAGTAGTAGCGGACAACCTTTTGTCTCTACGGGACACGGAAATCACTCTCATTCGTTTGGTTGATCGTGCCATGTTGGTGTACGGCGTAGAAACTGTCTCCAAGGAGGACGTCAAGATGGACAAGCCTGACCTAGAGGCTTGTGAAGACCCTTTCGTACAGGCACGCCTAGCGGCCGACATGCACCTCATCAACGAAATCAACGCACCTAAGTCACCGTTACCAAGCGCAGCTGAGGAAGCACCTGTTCCCACCTCTAGACCTTCTTCAAGTAAGGTCCTAGACGAGCCAAGTCCGTTGACGCATAGCTTATTCAGACCATTCGCGCCTGCTATCAACAGCTTGGGTAAGTGTAAGGAATTCGACGCTACTTTCGAGAAGTTCAACGAGGCATTCGAGAAGAAAGAGAAGGACTTCGTGCTAGATATGAAGTCCGTCGGGGAAATGAAGCAAGCGTACGAGGATGCGTATAAAAGGGTACACGAGAAGACCACCGCAGAACGTAGCCAAGACACACCTGCGGTGGAAAACGTCAATGAGAACGAGAAGCATGGAGTCAAGAAGTTCGAGATGCTGAAGGAAGACCCATCCAGTGCCGGCGTTGAATCCGCTGACAACGTGGGTGTGATGTTACACGGAACACCAGGATCTCGTCTATCAGGCTCTGGTGCGGAGGTTCCAGTCAAAGTGTATAACGACAAGGCTATGTCTACTGAAGATGAAGCACAGCTCGCCGCTGCGGGACATACAAGGAATACTTCCGGCACAAATAAAGCAAAGCCCAAAGCTCCCTCCGCCTCACCAATCTCACTGCTTCCAACTCACTACACTATCCTTGTACGTGACCCGCAAACCGACAGCCTCTCCATTACGACTTGTACCACTGGTCCACCACGCGATACTGCACCCGCTCTGCCTCTCCACCAAGCCCTCGTAGCTCTCGAAAGCCCGGCGAAGTTCATCCCCTATATCACCGAAGGTCTCGAAGTCGTCAGCGCGAAGCAAGACATGCTAGTCCTGCGCGACGCCATCGACTCAACCGCTACCGTGAAGCCTTTCGAAACCGTTGCTACACCAAGTTCACCCGGGAACCTTTTCAGCTTCAATCACCCGTACGTCGGAGTCAATCCGATAGACGGAACAACGCGCTTGAGTCCCACAGGATATGTAAGCCCCGGAGACTCGCGTGAGCTCACGGCGAAGGAGTCAAAAGAACAACACGATTTAGCACAGACCATGCAGCGGATGCATGGCCAGTCGCAGAAGCAAGAGAGTAGGAGGCGTAGGGCTGGTGTGTTCAAGACGGCGATCTGGGTGGCGGGCTTGTGTTACGTTGCGGGTGTTGTTGGCGAGATTGCGATTGGGCCGTGAGATCGAGAAGAGAGAAGGGCCGTGATGTATGCCTTGTGATGGTATGCGTGGAGTTTGATGTTCTGTATTCGAAGTTCTTTGGATGCTTTTAGGGGTATACACCACTCTAGTAGGCGCACCTGGAGGTTGTTGTACAGTATTGTTATAAGATATTTTCACATTGTTCGAAGCGATTACGACCTCAAACGTACATTGAGTCCCGCTCCCTGCTATACTGCCGTGCGTATCATGTTCCTACACAATCAACATAGATTGACGCCATCGCTCAACGCCACGCGAATACAATGTGACATGTATTACAAAACGACTAGCACTATCTACCATATGTAACACGGTCGAGACAGTGTTCTGGTATCGCTTCACACGCATCGCCTAACGACGTGGTCGTCGTGTGAGCATAGCTCGTGCGCGGCGCTTCTGCTTCCAAACTCTTCTCCTCGGCGTGCGACTCCAACCTCGTTCCCATAGAGCTCACACTCTCCACCCTCTTCATTGTGTGCACATTATCATCTTTTTGAATCGAGAACTTCGGCGTCGGCCCCGTCATGTCTATCTCCTCCACATCGGAGCGTCTCTTCAGGCCCGGCAGTCCAAACTTGAATCCTCCAAGCGTGCCTCTGCTCGCTTTCGATCCATGTTTGCTGCGGTGCGGTTTTCGCATGTTTGAGCCCTGCTCGTCGTAGTAGGCTGGTGTTCGTGTGCGTCCGAACCACGGGAAGAGGTAGCGGAAGAGGCATTTCGTTGCGGGGGCGCATGCTGTCATGATGTGAACCGCTGGCTCGGCGATGGAGATTGCGATGCCGATGTCCCAGGTACGGTCGAGGTTGGTGGGTGCGAAGCGGTAGAAGTATACGATGAATCTGCCGACGGAGACTCCGGTTGCACTGTGTGTGTTGTTAGCGTGACATCCAAGACGATGGGCTTGAAGAGAAAATGCTTACATCCATCCTAGACTCATGACGATGACAACCAGTACTTTCGTTTTGCGCTCCATGTGCAAATTCCAGACCATGATCGATGGAATTGGTATTATGATCAGATCCATGAAGATACTCAGAGCACACGATGCGAGGATGAACCGACGTGAATCGAAACATTGACCTCCTTTCACCAAGTTCCCGTTGACGTCGATACTGTCCATGGCAGGTCTCTCCCATGCGTACTTGATTGGACTGCACTGGAGTATGTTGCCGAGGGAAGTGCTGATAGCGTACAAGATATTAAGCCAGACTGTTGTCATGGTCAGTATGGTCTTGTGCGGCGTGGAAGAACTGTACTGACATACAACGTGTAGCGAGTATCTCACTCGTCTTCGCGTATCCTTCATGCGGAAAAGGAACTTGATGATAGAAGCTCGGATCAAAAACATCAGAGGGTGGTACAGCATCTGAACCGCCATGCTCCATTTCGCTGCAAGGACTTGTGCTGCGACGGTCTTCTTGGGCAAGTCCCAGGTGTGATACCCAGTGCCACTAAGTAGTATGACTACACATTATCAGCATCTGGCAGTGCTAGTACCCCGCATGGCAAGAGACTTACATTTCCATATGGTCAGTGTTTGCGCAAAAAAGAAGATCAACGCTACTATGATCAGATAGTCATCGACTCCAAAGTTTCGACCAAGATAACGCGAGTATATTCGAACAGCAACGAACAGAAAAGCGAGGACTGCGAAGATGCCGACAATGGCGAAAGCCTCATCCTGCCGACTTTCTACCATGCTGTTTGGTGGTGGCCAAATAGGCCTTGGATGAAAGGTCGATACCAATGTGGAAGGAAGTTATGCGTATCCGCCAACGGTGATGTGCTGAAAAGTGGGAAGGATGACGAAAAGTCGTGTCAACTGGAAGGGCTTGCGGGATCTAAGACGCGGTGTAGATCTGAGGCTCACGAAGTCGATTGATCCGGATCGGCACGCCTCCAATGCCCGAAGCCGTGGTCGATCTGTCGATGAGATGATGCTTCCAGCTTATGGTAAGTCTTTCCAGATTGAATGGAACGGACAGTAACGTCAAGAAAAAGGTACTTTGCAGCAGAGGACACCTGCTGTGCAAGAAAAAATGTCACCAACGACTCGAGATCGTGAAGTTCAAGGATACTATCCAAACCATTTGGGCCGCGACGCCTTGCCAACGCAAACGGAGACCGGCAGCGTACGTGATTCGTCCTTAGCATCAGCCGAGCCGTCTCAACACCCTGCTTCATGGTTGTTTATCGACAGCAGAGTCAGGCATCCTGAAGAGAAACGTTTCAAGCGTTTGTTCTCGCCGTAGCGGTAGCAGAAGCGTTGAAGCGGGTGCCCAATGCACGCTGAGGATACAGGTACCCGCAGAACTAGGTAGTCAATGTGACAGGCCTAAAAGGTCACTGATGAAGCTAGGTCGGCGATTCAGCAAACAACCTACGAAGAGCCAGAGTGCATTCGGAGAATTCTGTTGTTGATCTTGTCATGTAAGCCTCGTGGCTAACGAAAATAGGACAGGCTGTCTTCATCAGGTCAAGCGGAAGGTCCGGGCGATGTGGGGTCGAAAGCCACATGGTAGCCGAAAGGAGGACAATCCTCAACCTTCACCTGCATTTCTATCTCTTGGTGTGGCAGCGAAGGATTGATTTCGATTTTTTTACAGTCTGGCTGGAGCATAGCGGCCTTAACACAGTTTTGCTACACATGTCCTTGATTCAACGACTTCTCAAGCCGTCGTCAAGGACGTAGGGGGGCGCGCGCCACTGTCGAGATTCGAGAAGATACCCTGCGATGCGTCTGGTTGCCGGTCTTACGTCGGGGGCATGCAACGGGATTGGAGAACCAAAACCGGATCGCACGTGCTTATGTTGGCAAAAGTCCATGGGAGAAGACTCTAGTTCTCATGGAGGTTGGTTGCTGCTCATGATGACGAGTCAAGCAGCGTGTTGTTGGAGAGCAGGCACGACTTGATGATGGTGAGGTTTGCGGAGAAGGAGCTTGGGCTTGGATTCATCAGCGGCTGTCACAAACGGTGCGCGCCGCAAACATTGGCCATCAGCAAAAGACGACGAACCACAGGGAGAATTGGGCTGTAGTCCAAGGTACCCGCCTCCGCGAGCCGTTCACGCATGAAAGTTTGGTAGAATTTTTGTACGCCAAGTCGGGTTCATGTTGCAGGCTAATCTGCATCTTGCTCAGATCGTCAAAGATCACTTCCTGTCGTCCATCTTGAGTTGATGCTTTGTCAATTCTATCCACTTGTGCCTGGACCCCGCAACCGTGCCCTCCCAACGATAGTAAATCCTTTGAACGAGCGGTCGTTTGACAGGCCCACTACTGGAGTACTGACTCGCTTCTGTGAAGGATCGACTACTTGAGTCAAGGTCATGAAATGAGGTCGCAATGCAGCCAAGATATCGACATCTACGAAGCTCACGCTTATCGCGCTGGTTATACCAGACCTTCTTCAGTGTGGGCAGTTGCTAACCTTCCCTTCGGAGTACACTATCAAAGATAGCATTCGGGTTTCATTCGCTCCCAAGGTCACGAGGTGAGAGTCTGGCTGAACTAGAAGGGTGATATCAAGAAAACCGTGAGTTTGAAACTTCATCGTGAAATACAGGACGCTTGGGAAGCTGATGAATGGAACAGATCTGCAGTCACACCAGATGATATCTGTGTGCCAACGCCCTAGGATCAAGATTGTGGAACGAGCGGAGCCACGATGCCCTCTTTGTCATGCTGGCTGACGGCCATACTCGCGGTCAAGACAAGCGCGTCGCCAATATCTTCCGCAAGCCTGAAAGCGTGTGGTCTCGACATTGACATCGACCTGAAGGACCTCCCATCGAATCTGTTGCCTCTTTTCTTGCCTGCTTCTGACGACGTTCCACGGGCGAACGCCTCGCGATGCAAAGTCTATCCTGGCGATCATAACTGGCCATCTGACGACGCCTGGAGCAAATTGAACGACTTGAGTGGAGGCCGTCTGATCGCAGATCCTACACCTCTAGCTGCAGTGTGCTATCCAGACCAGCCAAGCTACGATCCGATCAAATGCGCGTCTTACACCACGCCAGAATGGCAACGCTCATACATTCATATGGGTGACAGCATTGAGATGATGAGCCCAGTGGCACAAGGCATGACTTGCACTCCCCCTACACTCTTCGACTCGCGTGGCTGTTCGCGCGGTGGCTTCCCAAAATATGTTATGAATGCCACCGAGCCGAAGCACATACAGCTTGCCGTCAATTTCGCGAGGAACACCGGAGTCAGACTCGTCATCAAGAACACAGGTCACGATTTTTTAGGCAAGTCCGGAGGCAAGGACGCCCTCAGCATCTGGACGCATTGGATGAAGGACATCGAGTACATTAAGGAGTACAACGACAGCAGCCTTAGCTACTCCGGCCCAGCCTTCAAGTCCGGAGTTGGTGTACAGGCATTTGAGATCTACAAGGCTGCACATGAGAAGGGCAGAGTTGTTGTTGGCGGCGAGGGCGAAACAGTGGGCGTCATGGGCGGTTATATTCAAGGAGGCGGTCATTCCCCACTGACTGGCCTGTACGGCACCGGAGCAGACAGCGTTCTCTCTTTCGAAGTCGTTACTGCTGCTGGAGAGTATGTGGTTGCCAATTCCACGTCTAACACCGATCTTTTTTGGGCGCTTCGTGGTGGGGGTGGAAGCACTTTTGGCGTTGCGACCTCAGTAACAGTCAAAGCGCATCCTGACCTAGAAGTGACCGCCTCTCGATTTGGTTTCTCCTCTGCAAACACCGGTAACGAGACGTTTTGGGCTGCAATCAGAAGCTACGTTGACTCGTGGGTAGCGAACGCCGACGCAGGGACTTACGTGAGTGCATATAGATGAGCTGCTTGTGGAGGAGATGCTAATTCAATGTCCAACAGACCTACTGGACACTCATTCCGAGTAACGGTACATTCTCTTTCGCCTTCTCGCCTTTCTTCGCCGCTGGAAAATCAGAAAAAGAAGCCACTGCTCTCCTACAGCCATGGTTCGATCAACTCAAAAGTCTCGGCATCAAGTTCGACCCCAACATTACGCACTTCGACAACTACTACGACGCCTGGCGGTCTTCTTTCCCACTCGAAGCTGTGCAGAAACCCAACGTTGCGACAGGATCGCGCCTCTTCCCACGCGCGAACTTCGAAACAGCGGAGAAGCGTAAGGAATTATACGAGCATATTCGAACATCGAGCGAAAAGAACCGCGTCCAAGTACACTTCAACATGCAAGCCAAGGACCCGGCCAACAACGAGAATGCAGTGAGTTGACTTTCGCGTGCAAAATGTGCATGAGACGGATGCTGACTTTGTACCCTCATTTTAGGTAAACAGCCACTGGAGACCTCTCGTCAGCTTCAGCATGCAAAGTGTCCGCTGGCCAATCAACAGTACCGCCGCAGAGATCTTGAAGATACGAAACACCTTTCAGGAAGTAGATATGCAGTCCTGGCGTGATATCAGTCTAGGTGCTGGAGGATATTTAGCTGAGGCAGATCGCCTGGAGCCCAACTTTGGGCAAGCTTTCTGGGGTGATAAGTACCCGAGGTTATTGGAGCTGAAGAAGAAACTCGATCCATACGAGCTGTTCTACGCAACAACTGGTGTAGGTACTGAAGGATGGAAGGTAGAAAGCGTCGACGGGCTGCCGAACGAGAACGGAAAGCTGTGTCGTAGGCAGTGATGTCGTTCTTGTAATTACAGTTGAAGCACACTGCCTTTTATATTTAGCGTTAATGTCTACAGCCTTTCCCCTATCTGAAGGTTGAACTCACTTTCAAACGCAAAACACATTCCGATGCAAAATGTTCTTGAGATGCTTTGGTACCATAGGCTCTCCCAGCATCGCAGCAGCGGTGCTATCTGCTTTTTAAACTCTCTACCGTTCTAGTCCCTTGCAAAATGCGAAGGTGAATCGTTGCCTATCAGTTCATCCGATCCTTTCGCAGCTATCCGAAATTTTATGCCCGAGATCCACTAAATCAGGCACACTTGAATACATACCTGTCAAGATCAACAGCTCTCTCCCGACGTGCATGAAGCACGGAGGTGGTGGCGACATGGTGGATGTTTTCTCCTCTACCATGGCGATTGAATTGTAGCACATGCCACCCTCATACAGTCGACGAATATGGCTGTTCGTTGCGTGTGTGGTGATTAAGGCTGGCCGAGTGCTCATCGCTATCTCTGCCTGTGAGAGATGGGTGGCCAGGTAACATACCGTCTCGTATCGCGGACTAACCACCCCAGGGTCGTTGGAAAAATGGATGTCGGCATTCTTGAGTATTGGGAAGTCTTGAACTTTCTCCACAATATCTCGAAACGCGTCTGCACTGCGATCCCACTGCTTTTGGTAGGTGTGCATCATGTCATGGTTCACCGCTTCATCTCCAACCATCCACAAGCTGATTGGTATGACCTTGCAACGACTATACTTGAGTTATATGAAGATGGGGAAATGAGCGACTGAGGAGGGGTCGGGCTGACCGGCAGCATAGCAAAGACGAACAAGAAGGGCCAAGGCAATCTTTTGTCTATTAGCATGCGAGCATGACTGACTTGGGCAAGACGGACCTGAGAGTGCGAGGCCAGTCTGACGCACACGATAATCGCGACACACCTCACGTTATTCTCTTCGATGTTCCTAGCGACGCGTATCTTGTGGCTAAGCTTCAAGTGGTATTCGAGAATGACCGCTTTGGCGATTATTAGACACTGGTCGTATAGTAGCCTTGACATATCATCTACCGTCCAAACTCGCGCCTCGTAGACCGACATGGAGTCGCGCTGGTACTCTCGGATGTTGCTGAGGTCGAACTCTAAGCGGGGCCTCCCCTAGATTGAGCCCTGGTTTGGTTCGCCCATTATAAACCCAGTCGTCTGGCATGTGGAAATTTTCGCGAATGGTTCACATATGGAGGTTGGGATCGGCGTGGTATAGTTGGTACGGGATCGGGTGGTTCAGCAGGATCATCTTCACAAACCACATGTCAGCAGGGCACGTCGAAGCCAGGCAGAAAGAGATGGTGACTTACACGACGGGTGGCCAACTTGAAGAACTGCTTAGGGACTTCCCCAAGAAGCGGAACGTGCTCGACGTCCACGTCGTTGTCGACCTCTATCTCGTCGGCAGTGAGAGGCTTGCTAACGTATGTCTGCGCACTTGCAACGCATCACAGAAGGAGCCGAAGTAAGAGCCTCAGCAGTATGCAGAAGGCATAGCCGTGTATAGCGCAAACAACGAATGCTCTCACGGTAGTCAGTAGTAAAATGACCCCTAACAAGAGCGGCGGTGTCTCGGCCGTATCATACGTCAGTGCGAGAGAGATCTGACTGCCATTGGCATTCTAGATGCAGGGTTTTGAGAAACGCAGAGTTTGAGCTATATAAAAGACAATGCTTTTTTTGCTGTGCTCATTGCAACCAAAATAATGTCGAAAAGAGTACTTATTTTACATCGACCACGGCACGCTCCGACGTGTTGATCTCAGAAAGTCAGGCCGGGGCATCAGCGGAGTCAAACAGACACTACGACTCAACTTGAAGAAGGATCGCAGATACGTCCAATCATCTAGTACGGTTGTGCATGAAGAGTATTGGGCATACAACGTGTCAACTCCGCAACTGTCATCGAACAATTCGCTGTACAGATAACGATACCTTCTTAGCTATGTCGATACATACCCACCCCTTGATGACCGCACATATGCTGCAGAGAGACTATACTGGCCTCGTGCTATCGTGCTAGATCAGTGCCCGCTAGTATGTGCTCAATACGCGAATCCTGCAACTATTGACGTAATAGGAGTGTAAACGTAGTATCAGCGAGGTCTAGCCACATCTAAACAGGCAATCTAACTATCCCGGTGTGGGCTCATAAAGCTATCGGGCGACAAGACTGCATAGTTCGGCAGTGATATGAGTGGTGCTCATATAGCGCTGAATTACGACGTGGCCTTGAGGATAGCCATGTTGTTCAAGTACTCCGTGGAGATGAACGTGCCGGAGTCCACCACGGCTTTCGCCTCGATGCGTTGCCGTCAGCACTTTGTGTCGCGCAAATGATCGGATTCGCTGACAGACCCTGTCATCCTGAGCCACTGAGCACCTATTCTACTGCGCGCATACCCACGCTGACACTATTCGAACACACCCTGGACGTGACTTTATGGGCCAAATACTCAGTATGTGTGGTCAGTAAATTGAGGGCTCTGAAATGCTTTTCACCATGGAAACTGCCGGCCGACAGGCGTGAGCACGTGCAGTGTTGCTATTGATCTGTGTCGATGCTCACGCTGCGAATCAATGGGCGTCACACAGCTAATATCAAGTTGATGATCATATGTTTGTCGATGCACAGTGTTGAGCTTGTAGGCGAAACGAGTTCCTCCGTCGACCGGGGAAGACAAGCCGTTTCCGCACAGCCAGCTTAGCCATATTCATTCGACCGCGGAGAGCACGAAAATTGTTACTGTCCAAAGCACTCAGATTCGTACTTGAAGATCTGGTAAGGAACTAGCACTGGTGTGAGTTTGATGTCATTGACGAAGATAGAGAGGTATGGGCAAAACATCACATAGATTTTTGACTTTACGTCTTGCGCGTGCTCGATGATCTTTATTGTCTTCGTAATAAAACATTCCGCCATGCCGGCTAACTCCCATAATTAGTGATGTGAAGTAGATCCCATCGCAGATCGAAGAACGACAACAGCCTCTGGTAACTCATAGATGCGGCGTCTTTCATCGTCCAAAGCGTAGCGTTGTTTATGAGCGCGCGAAGTAACTAGCCGCAGGCGGCTCTTGGCTGGTGTTCATGTATCCGGTCATCTGTCTCAATGCGATTTCTGCGCTGTCTTCCTTCGCCTGAGCCATGTACTCTCCTGCATACCAAAAGCGTGCCGGAAAGGTTTGGCCATCAATCGAAGCAACTGTGCTCCAGGCTGTTCGGCCACCTGGAAATGATGCATCGTCAGCATGCCTCCGTCATCAAGAACGTTGCATCCAAGAGTTCGGTACATACCCCTCCGGTCTGATACATCTTGGAAAGTGGGCTCGGAAAGTCCTCGCACTGCACAGTATTCTGATGTCGGTTAGCTTGAGTATCCTCTGAGGCCCGCGGGTTCATGACTGTACTTACCCTTCAGACGCTGTACCCATTTTCCTTCCTGAGTCGCCATAGTTTCGCTGCTTGTTTTCGAACTTTGTAGATACGTGATTCTTGGTTCTGGATCAGGTAAATCGTGATATTTGAGGTCGAAGTGGATGTGGAAACGCGATGTTGTAGTGTAGTTAGAATCCAACAGGAGAAGTCTACTTATACAACAGACAACCCACCCAGAGCCTCATTCGCAACCCCTCAGATGATGCTGCCTGTAACAATCAATAACAACAGATAGCTGCACGCATCCGCGCTGCCATATCATGCGTTTTCCAACTTACAAGACGCTCGATGCCTGAAGCCGTCTCGCAGAGCCAATCGAGGACTTTAGAGGTCTTACGCACATCTTCTACTGCTCCAGCGGTACGGGACACGAAAAGGATCTTTACAAGCGCAGAAGCGGGCCGATGGATACGTACTTGCATGGGTGGCGTGCGGGCTCTCGCTTGAAGTAGTGAGGAAAAGTTCAACGATCGCAAGCGTGGAACAACGCTGCAGGGTGAGCAAAAACAACGGCAGACAAGGCTCTGGCCAGAAACTAGCAGCGCCTTGCGATCGTGCGCGTTAGGAAGGACTGCAGCGTTGTTCATTGACGAATTGAGGGTGTGCTGGGTTTCGCTGTGCTCGGATACGTTGCGTATCCACCCTTCCTGCGAAACATTTTAGTGCCGAACAACTCACTGTGCAGTAGTAGGCCCTGGCTACGAGGCCGGTGATATCATGTGGCTTCCTAGGTTGGAGCGAACGTAGCCTCCCTTCCGACAATTCATGAAGCGAACAAGGCTGCGTTGTTCACAATCGTAATGTGAGTGCAAGAATCCCTGAACAAAGTGTTGCTCTCTTAGGCAAAAGTCGGTTGACTTCAGTTACACAAGCATGAGATGCTGTAGAATACGGGTACCTGCCGATTGTCACTCGCTTGAGTGATCCTCGTGCAGCCCTAATCGTGAAGCAAGACAAAAGCCTCACGAGTTGAAGCAAAACAACGAATCGCAGTTTCGCAAGATTGTCGCACGTCCACTTTGTCGAGGATTCATTGTGTTGACTTCACTTACCTGCTAGTGCCATTAGCTGCGTGATCTGGCACGAGTCAAGCTTCGAGATGCGCTGCGACACAGCACGCCTGTCTGTTCAAGGCTATGTTAGAGTAGCACAATGATCAGTTTTGGCCCCGGCCATTCACTTTTCGGATGACCACATTTGCACGGGAATCCCGAGACTTTGGTACGAGACGCTTCATAATTCCTTCCCGTATCAATGCAAATCGCGCAAGGGAATGGAAAGACCATGGATCGAAGACCAAAATATCAAATCGTGATAAAGGCTTATTCGCTCTGTTCGTGTGCTCATTATGAAGGAGGAACCAAAGATTGGGCCTCGTATGTACCAAATAGGGTGTGTCCAAAAGTGAAGATGATGTACGCGTTCGCAAGGATATGCAAATGCCGCACAACAGACGCAGCAAACAATATGCTCGAAAGCGATGCAGTGCAAAGAAGGCTCCATGATTATGCGTCGTGTGAGCCAAAAATGCCCAACAAGGTAAGAAAAGGAAGTCGACTACCCACGACAACGCGTACGGCCAGCATCCGCGATTCTGCATCCCAACAAGATGATTCTGACAGCTTGTGGACGCGGCTTTAACAAATTTCATGCACGTCGCCTAGGGAGCGAGTCCCGCGCCAGCGCATTGGAAGGCTGGTGACCAAAATTTGTTCCAACTGGGAGACATCATGCTTCCACCGGAACGCGGCGTAACCCGGACGGCTGTCTCTTCGGGGCTGTATTCCGATGAAACATCTCATCAATGAGCCGCTTTGGACCAACATACTCCATGTTCATTTTGAAGCTGGCGCTCCGCATTAAGGGAATGTGCAACTGAGTGCTCTGCTTTGAGCTAAATCGACGCTTTATGCAGTCGTCGACGAGCGCCATGAGACCTGTTGCAACCACGACACTGGAGAACACGTAAGTAGGGCGACGGCAAGCTGCAGGATTGTGTCACTTACTCTGAGATGTCAGTGCTCGAACGCAGAATCCCCTCGTCTGTGATGCGCATATAGCAGGGCGGGACCCAGCCTCCACGAGCTCGCTCTTCGTGGGCCTCTTCGGCATTCAACCGTACGGGGCAGATATGGGCTAATGGCTCTTTATCATTGTCGTCACGTACCAGGTAGTACGATACACTCTCATGACCATGCTCCTTCTTAACGATACGCTTCCAAGAATAATCATCGCCCCAGTATTCGAAGGCATAGCGCTTGTACGATTTGGCACCTCTCCGCTTGACGTCCAGGTGAGCGTAATTGGAAAACTCTAGTTTCATGGTATTGGTAGGCATCAACGCCCGGCCCTTGGCAGAATAGCCGACTGGCTTGGGTCTTGTCGTAGCTACTTCCTCCTCCTCTGCGAACATCCCACGCACCGACTCATAGCCAGAGTCAGAACGCTTGAGGCCGGCTGAGGTCGCCGGCCTGGAGTCCGGCTTGACCAGGTTGGCGAGAGCGGTGCTTGCCCGTTGGAGGACAGGGCGCACCTCAGCTGGAGGCTTTTGATACTTTCGTATTGAGTGGCAGACCTCACGACCAGACTCTCGGCAGTACCGACGAAGAGAGAATTCGCGGGTGCGCAGATCCTGCATGCGCAAGTGGAAGAGCGTATAACTCTGCTTCCTGTGATCTCTCTCTTCTACCTGTGTGTCAACACGCAAGTTCATGTTGCCGTCTATGGTGGCATCGTCGTGCCGTATTGATATGCGCTTGCCGGTGGGGAAGAGTTCAGCGAAGTCGCGTGGTGTTGTTGGAACGGCGTCGCATGGTAGCGGTTCGTGTCTGTATTGGGGTACGTAGTACTCGGGCATATCGTGGAGGTCTTCGTCCAGTTCTTCTTCACTTGTGGATGCGTAGGTGTCGACAGAGGCTCGGGGCGATTGTCCCTCATATCGGTCTGCATCGTGCTCAGTGGCAAAGTAGTCTCGGTGGTCATTCCTAACAAGGGCGCTGCTCGTCTCGCTGTGAGCAAATGACGGTAGTCCGTCGCTGTATTCGGTCGGGTTTGTATCGTACGAGCGTTCGCTACGGGCGGAATGAGTGCTGTTACTCGACTCATATCGTGGCCAATGTACGGTTCGCGACATTTTTATGTGGTTGACGTAGTAACGATAGGGATAAACAGAAGAATGCGTGGATAGTTGAGTCTTGCTTATGGCACAGCCATGTAGTGGAGTCGTGTTAAACAGAAGTGCGGAGAAATGGAGCAGTGCAGCCGATCAGCGACAGTTCACAAACGAGTGACCTGGCACGAGGCGTCGGCAGGGCTACTTAATACAGAAGCGCAAAGACGCAGACTTTTTAATGGCACGCAGCATGAATGGAGGGCGCAGCTTATGGCGTGGGATGGCTTGGAGGGATCGAGGTTTCGATGAGATCGCCCCTGCCACTGCGTCCCACCGTCGCGCTTGGCCTGAGACGTAACGAATCGAACGGTTCACCCACGTCTGCCTGTGCCATCTGACGACCCAATTCAGCGATCCACAGCGATAATGCGCGAATCAGGGCCGATGCACCAGCACCATCTGGCCGCCTCGCGCAACGCTCATCACGCTGGTCCTGCAGCCTCCGGAAACGACCTTCATCTACAGGCACTCTGGAGCAGTGAGTGCTTGCAGCTGGGCCAAGCGCTCACTCAGCGCTGCGACTCTCAGCAACGCATGAGATCCAGGCTCGCACAGAAACGCGCCATTATTTGCTGATTCAGGCTTGTGGCCTTTTCTTCTCACTCATGTCGGAAGCGGACGCCAACGGGACGACGCTCCCTTGGTGGCTGATCGCTCGCACGTGCATGCTGCCGCGACAGGCACTCCCTGGCATCAGCAGAGGGTGGGGCGACGAAAATGCGAGAGATGTCGGACTGCGGTGACATTGCGACGTCATGTGTCGCATGCCGCGACTATCGCGTTGCACTTGCACTGGTGCCAACAGCGCATGTCGCATCGGTTGTTGTGCGCTGTAAGATTATCGAGCTTGCCTTGAACATCAAAGAATTGTGGTGCTTGTAGGGCAACTCCATCAGGCAGATCCAACAAGGACCAGGCATCTCTACAACCCGGCGCTAGATCCTGCTCGTTTCCGGTAGAGCGAAATTTGCGACTTCGGAACCTCAAACAGATGATAGACAGCAGATCAGCTTGGACTGTGGCCACTTCGTAACGGATACACGAATCTTCCGATCTTTCACTCGCCGCATTGGGCAGGTTCGGGATCCATTTCGCTACACGTGACTGTCACATTCACGCATGAGCTTTATTGCAGGAGCCTAAAACCATCATGCAGGCTGTTGAGGTATGAAGGGTCTCGTCGATTCTTTCGAACCACACCTGGACTCAGAATATACAACTGCCTCATTCTGTGGACCCTCGGCCAATTAGCGTGCAGTACGTGTTGGCTCATATGGCAGCCACGACACAACCGCGCACAGGTTTTTCCCCACCACCGACTCTCGCAGGCTTTCGTCTGGTTCAATCGAGTCGGTTGTCTAGGCTGTCTAGACGAGGCACCACGCCAGGACAATTTTGTCATTCAATATGCTCCTTCCATTTCTACGGGTCTTCCAGCAGCCGCTTCCCCGCCTCATCTTCCACTCGCGTAGAGCACTTCACCATGAGAGGCTTCTAGTGGAGACTTCGATGACTGTTCTTGGGATTGAGCGCCCCGTGAAGAGGATCACTTGCAATGACACCATTTCCGAGAGCACTGATTGCTCCATCCTGGCCAAACACCTTTGAAGGATTAGCTTGCGCTGGGCTCTGCATCAACCATTTGGAGCTCGACGGCCTTACTCGATGCATACACAACACTTCTTATTCTTACCCCACGGCTTACGCGCTCCGTAAGCTTGGGGAGACGTCAGTCAATGAGGCGATGCCGCGGCCCCTCCAATGCCCTTCGTCTTGCAACACGAGCGGCCCAAGTGCTGATGGGAAACTGCGAATGATACGCGACCCTAATAGTCATGAGGCAAGATTACTGTTCCTCGGGCAATATTCTGCGACTTTCCGACTGCAATTAATTGGCCTGAGTATCACTGACATTCGAAAGCAACTGCTGGGTGTTCTGAACGAGCTCTGATGATTCTACGACTGGCCGCACGATCTGGCTTTAATCGTTGAGCAACTGCCAGGCGCAGCGCTCAGCCATCAACATGCCCAGGGTTCCTATACGACACGAACAAAACGACTGTGATTACGTCCTAGAAAGACTGCCACTATCATGAACTTTGACTGCGAGATCAACGACACTAGCCTTAGCAGCCGCCACAGCCACAAGCACCGCAAGAACCTTTGGAACAGCTCCCGATATTCCAGTCGCACTGCGCAGCGATTGAGCATTTGATCCAGGGCCCCGAACCGTCGCCTTCAGCGATCCAACACCAATTCCCCGTAGATCCACAGATCCTCCAGCATGAATTATCTGAGCATCCAAATTGCTCAGAATTGTACCAGCACGTGAGACTGTCCCTGCTAAAGATGTTGGTGGGGTCGTTGACGGAGGAGCGGCCACGCATGCCGCGAGGGACTGCGGCGTCGACTACCCTCTCCTCTCCAAGGCTCGCAGCGATGGCATCAAAATTTGGCGGGCCACGAGTAGGATGATTCAAACAGTGGCGCACCTCGCTCTCAAGGTGGCCTTCCTCCACTTCCATGACACCAAGGTCCCCGCACTCCTCTTCTAGCTGTGCGCGGTAGATGGGGTCATTTCGATCCCTGAATACGATGTCAGAAAAGTGGCGTGATGAGAGTATTGTACCTACAACTGTCCTGCTGGCGCACCAGCAGAAGCAAGACTGATAGCTTGCAGGTAGATGCAAAGCTTCGCAGCCAGATTGATGTTGAGCTTCATTTTCGTAGCTCCTGCGGTCAAAGGATGTGGTAAGATAAGTGACAGCTGATGGTCAAAGATGACTGAGAGCTTGTTTGAGAATGCCAAAAAGAAGTGTGACTCAAGATTATGAACAAGAGTCAACGAAGGAGAGGACGAACATTGATACTTATACGTTTGCTAGGTGAGATCCGCAGTCTTCACAGCTCAGACCACCTGACAAATGTGACATTACGACGACATGTACTCCATCGCCCTTTGGAGATGTCACCGATCACAACATGCGGTGTGGTATAACCTTGTATGAAGGATCACAGGGTAGGCATGTAGATCACGCTGTGCACAAAAAGTGGCAGCGAGCGACCAGCGACTGGGACGTGCTTCTCAACCTCGATATATACAGCTGCCAGGCAGCAAGATCACCAATTGAGTGTATTGTCGATGTGTCGAAATTGAGACAACATCTTTTGCTGAACTCACAGTCTCAATCAATCACGACGAGCTCCATCTCACGACGGGCCTCACGACGAGCCTCACTGCCTAGCAAGCTCACTGCCTTGGTGAGCATCATATCTATGCAATACTGCTCTGAGCTATAACCTGCTGTCTCAACCTTGATTGTGAGACAGACGTTCACCGGATTCAAACACTAACGACTCGCAGATGTAGTGAAGAGGCACAGTACAGCGCAGTTGTTTGTTCGTCGTCCAACCCTTGAGTCATGCATAGCTATTGTTAGAGTACTCGAGAGTAAGCAAATTCATTTCTCCAGATACTCCAGAGTAAACAAGCTCACCTCTCCAGGTTCCCGCTTCTTCAAACGGCATCAAGAAAGGTTCATGCTAGTGATCCGGACATTTCGAGCAAAATCGAACTACATATGCCCTCGTCGCTGTACATTTCAGTCTCGCGGAGCGCTTCTCTCCTCCGAGTATGTACTATACAGGCCGACGTTCGCAGTCGGGGCCGGGAGGGTCGGAGCGTCCCAGCAGTAAAGTGCCGTCCTGCCGGGTCCGGCTGAAATGCTGCTGCGCCTCCAACCTGCGCTCTGGACAAGATCTGCTCGCGCCTGAGAATTCATTACGGATATAGGGACAGGGTAGATGCAATCCATTCTTTACGGCACTCATCGCCCGGAAGAAGTGGTTGTGAAGGACTCTGACCGCGAACGAGATATGAATAGCCGTCTGGACTAGACTGCCGACTGTAAGATATGTGATCGCACATATAACAAGGCTGTCGATCCTTGACCGGCTGATGTAATTTTCCCTGGAAAGAAGCGATTGGAGTAGAGGTTGCTGTGTAAGTGGGACGGAGAAATGCAATCACGAAAGCTGGGGAGAAGAGAAGGAGGATTCGCTGTTGCAAAGAGAATTTATCAGGAAAAAAGTCAGCTATGAGAAGAAGGTAATCTCGCGAGTCGGCGCGCTTTGAACCATAAAACGACCGGATCTGCTTGCAAAGGCTTCTCAATCGAGTCAACTTCTTGAGCATATCGCACGCTGTAGATTTTTGGCAGCAGAGTAAGTGTTGTGAAACAAGATGCCATATTGTGCCTCGAGTCTTTGGCTAAGTACGCATGAGGCACAATTGACTCATTGAAAGTGCGTACATACCTGTTGACTCCTGCCTCTGCTTGCAAATATCCTCCTTCAATCCTCATGCCTTCCGCAACAGACGCGCGAACGCGTGTAATGCGCGTTGCCCATATCATTGCTTCTCTTGGTCCGCTAGCGTTGTGGGTGTTTGGCATCTATTTGCGTTCAGATTGGTGAAGGCTTGGAGGATTGATGTCAAGGTCGGTACAAATCTTTTGATGTCACCAATCGTTGAGCGGAGGAGTATTAGCAGCACATGATTGATAGTGAGAATATTGAACCGAGCATGCTCGACGCAAAACCAATACGATCTTTGGACGGAGCTCAAGAATAAGGTGAACACCGCAAATTATACTGAGAGTATCCTGCCGAGCTGACGTACAAAGGGTAGTGAGAGTTGATGTCACCAGGATAGAGATCGTCACGACTGTTGGTCAGGTTGCATTTTATCATCATATCAAGGAGCGCGACATGCAAAGCAGGAAGAGGGCAGTTGGAACGAGCAATGATCATGTCATTTCCCACTACAGTACTAAGACTGCCATTCCGCTCTTTGTCGTCACGTCGTCATGTCGTGGTGTACTTTTGTTTTGTCTTCCAATGACCTTCGATCCTCCTACCCTTAGCAGCTAACTAGCTTACAACTGGCCGGACTTCTCGATGGTGACGGTCTTGGAGGTCTTTCCGGTCTGGGAGCCGACCTTCTCGACAGCCTGGACGATGTCGAGACCCTCGACAACCTGGCCGAAGACGACGTGCTTGCCATCGAGCCAAGAGGTCTTGACGGTGCAGATGAAGAACTGGGAACCATTGCTGTGGGTTGTTAGTAGTGCCCATGGTGGGGTAGTTGAAGACCACTTACGTTCCGGGGCCGGCGTTGGCCATGGAGAGGATACCGGGGCCAGTGTGCTTGAGGTTGAAGTTCTCGTCCTCGAACTTCTCGCCGTAGATGGACTCTCCACCCGTACCCTGCTATCAATCAGCCTTTTATCACCTAGCATGTAGTAACTTGTATGACGTACGTTGCCGCGGGTGAAGTCACCACCCTGAAGCATGAACTGAGGGATGACGCGGTGGAAGGAGGAGCCCTGGTAGTGGAGGGGCTTGCCGGAGCGGCCAGTGCCCTTCTCGCCGGTGCAGAGCGCGCGGAAGTTCTCAGCAGTCTATGGTTGTGGTCAGCAATAGTACGAAGAATGCTCATGGCGGGGGTAGCCGCGCGGGTGAAGAGAATATTATACCTTGGGAACCTGGTCCGCGAAGAGCTCCATGACCTAAGAGAAGGGTACGGAGTCAGTATTTGTCGCAGTCACAATTCGCCAGGAAGTTCCACATACGACACGGCCGGCTGGGGAGCCTCCGATACCTAAGGTAGGCACACGAAGTCAGCATTGTCTCAAATACAGTTCGTACATATGGCACTTGACTTACTGATGTCGAAGAAGACGTTTGGGTTAGGCATCTTGATGAAATTGGGTGTGTATGTGTGTGTTGAAGAGTGTGAAGAGGGATGAAAGTTGACGAAGCTTTTGCTCGAAGGAGGGCGTGGAGGGGTAGGTACTTACTTGGCCCCGCACAAACTCACTAGCCTCCAGCCACCAATGACATGCCGCCTCACGCAAGGGCACTCACTCACTCCGCCCATCGACGCGGTGATTGCGCCACCGGGCCGTCTCGGCAATTCCGGGTCGCGCTGCAACTCACCTCCCGCAAACACGCGAGCGTCACGCGTCGGTGTGGTGAGAGCGCAAGAAGCTGTATTGCGACTCTCTCGTATTCGAGAACGAGGGCTGATGGCATAGGGTAAAGTGACGCGGCAGGGCCAATAGGAGTGAGCCACTGGCCTGCGCACCGGCTCCTCAAATGTGGCCGACTTCCGACAACATTCATTTCTGCTCTACCTACAATGAAGCTGTTACTTTCATCTCACTTTTTCTTGCTTCAGAGACGTTAATTTCGAGTTTATAATGGAACAGCCCTTTTAGCCCCTTTGGACCCCTGACATCACCACTTGCGCAAACAATCACCGTCACTACGACACAACAGCACAAGCAACACCGACATCGCTTCAACTCGCAGATAGATGCTCTGAATATCTACGCTCTGCTAAAACTTCTTGAAGGCGATGTTGAGGAACGCCGACGGACACCGAGCCATGCTCGCCGCTACAATCAATAAACACCAACACATTTCCCTTTACGGCTGAACGACACCCATCTCTGATCGTTTCAAAAATTCGGCTCTTTCTTTACGTTCCTTCGCCTCTGCCACCCTCCACAGCTGGAGCACCTCAGCCCTACGGGCCTCACTCCTCGGCTCGAACGCCATCTCGAAATCGTCCGGCTTGATGATGAGCAGCGAGTTCGAGGCTTCCAGAGGTACCTCAATTTCCGTGTTGGTAACTGGATCGATCTTCTTCTTAAGGTTGAAAGCCCACATTAATGCGCCACAACCCGTGACAGTCTCATCGCGTGTTACCGACATACCAAGGCACTGTCGCTGACCCCAGCCAAAGGACGACATGCCGACGATGGTGGGGAACTTGGTGAGTGGCTCTTGGAACGTTGGCCAGCCCGCCTCGAGCCAGCGCTCGGGTCGGTATGAGTCCGGATCTGGGTAATTCCTTGCGTCGCGGAGGAAGGCCCAGTCAAGAGGAAGAATTCGTGTGCCCTTGGGGATGAAGAAACCTCGGAACCAATCGTCGGCTTCAGCTTCATGTGCAACACCTGCAGGCTCGTTAGCTTGGCATCGTACGAGTGATGACGCACTTACCAGTCGGCACGGTTGGCTTCCATCTCATCGTCTCTTTGATACACGCACGCAGAATGGGGAGGTTCGGCATATCGGCAATCGTTGGGGGCAGTCCGCGGCAGACAGTATCGATTTCCTCCTGGCACTTTGTCTGCCACTCCGGGTGGTGTACCATCGCGATCAAGAAGTAGTATAAAGGCCCAGCAACAGTAAAAATACCTACAAGCGCCAACATACCGAGCACGCAGGAAGCCTCGTAATCGCCCGATATATTCGACTTCTCAGCAGTCTCGAGATACGTGCGGGTGTAGCAGGGCCCCTGCTTGCCCTTCTCCATGAGTTTCCGGGTTCTGACCAGATTGTCCATGAAGAAGGCCTGTTGCGTATCGTGTCGCTTGCGTTCGCGTATCTTCCACGGGTTAATAGCCTCTGGCACCCAGTCCCACAAGGGTGTCAACACGTTGGTGATGGGACCGGCCGGTGACATTTGCGTTAAGAGGCCCCATGCGCTGGGCGTAAGAGGAACACTCAGCGAATCGTCATCCCAGGTCAGCTTGGCCATGACCTTCGAGCACATATCCTCAAGCGAGAAAGCAAAGTCGTCAGGGTTCTCGACAAGACGGGCCATCCATCGCTTCGCTTCGAACTCCATCATGCCCCAGTATTGAGCGTTGGTGCCCTCCATGAGGTAAGCATGCGTAAACTTTCTTTGGCGAGCCCAGTACTCTAGCTGACAGTCAGCAGTGTTGGCATGACTTAATGACAAACTCACGATTCTTCCCCATCAGCGGCAGATATTCCATCGATCCGTAAGTACTCTTGGCGTCGAAAAGGCTCTTGATCTCGGGCCTGTCAGAGTACACCTTAGCCTTCTTCACCAGCATCTCCTCAGCCATAGCCTCATTAGAGATGATGACGAAGTTGGCGCCTAGCATCTTTGTCCGGTATATCGGCCCATATACATCAGCCCATTCCTTGAACTTCAACCACATGAAGTCGATTGGAAGATCGTGGATGCGACCAATCCATGGTATAAGCGCCGGTCCTGGAAGGTTGTGGCAATTGTATTTGTTGTTGTACTTGTCGACGGCATTGATAAGTGCATACACCACGAAGCCGATCGTAGCGACGCCCAAGACGCCCGCCGTGAGAGTATGCATCACGTCGAAGAGCCGGCCGGTGAGGGAGTCGTGAGTCTTGAAACGTGCGGCAGGACCGAGAGAGCGTCGCACCCAAAGCTATCGAGGAGGCTGGAGAGATTCTAGGGACCCTCAATAGTATGGTCGAGCCTAGCAACCGACTAACAGAAAGCAGATCTGTGAAGGAGTGATCGTTTGAAGATCTGACTTGTTCGCAGGAAGAAGATTGGTACAGTCAACACTCCAGGAATCGAAGTATCACAACATCGGGCACCACCTTGATAACGCATGCCATCGCACTCGCAGCTGTCAGTCTTGTCCGGCTCCCCAAAGCTTGTGGGCAGTGTTCTCCTAAGCAAACCCTGCTGGCGCAATGAGACACACGGGTGCACTATGCTCACTGCAGCGATTCTAGCACGCTCATCCCTCCGAGCGCCTGCCAATAGGGCTTTACAAACGAGCGGCAGATGAACCGATCAGTATTGCCATTTCAGATTGTCGAGTAACTAGCGGCAGTATCGGTTTGGCAAGATCGATTTCCAGCACAGTAGACCAAGGCAAGTCGGCGGTTACGAGAACCGACAACGACATGTCAGGACGTTGTGTGAGTGGATCGTGGTGTTACGGAAGGCATCTCCGTGTGATGATCAGCGTCATGGACTTCCAGATAAGGATTGCTGGACCTACCGAGACAACAATCCCAGCCTTTCCATCGTAACACAGGCAGTGGAAATCGTGGGCAAACTATCGACGCTTGTACACAAGAAGCATTGAGATTGCTCACTCAACAGTCGGTATCCGCTGTTTGTCCTCAACTATCTCACGGACCGCATAGACGCCTTATCTGACCCGGGAAATGTCCGCACAGATCTAGGTTCCACCAGTCGGTTTGCGTTCTGAAGCACCAGAGCAGCCATGGGATAACTCCACCAAGTTCTAAAATTGATGTGGCGCATCTATGGTCCTCAAGCAGCAAGTCAAGATGTCATGATAAATTCAACTTTATGTTACACGAGAGCGCGACTGCAAGGTACGTAGGAGCACGACTTTCGTCGTGTTCGCACGTGGAGTAGTCGAGTCTCGTATCTGCGCGGTAGTAAGTACCGTTAGATGCTTGCAGATTGCAAGGCGAATAATACAGTACAGCCTTACCAGCGCCGAAATCAACATTGCCTTGCTCATCATGTGGTCTTGGCTTCGGACTTCGTGGGGAACCATAGTGCGGACGCACTAGCTTGTCCTGATTCGGGAGGTTTCGCAGACATCAACACCACGTCGAGCGATCGACATCATAGTCGCACTGGAAGCTCTCATGTGCCTGGCATCTACGCGCCGAGTGTAGACATCATCTTGCACGTTCCTGGGGCGATGCTAGATCAATACTTTGCATACTCGCAACATAAACGGAAGATCGGACGTCCGATGGTCTCGGCTTTCCACGGTTGGGGAGCCTGCACTGAGTGTCACTAGACGGATGACCTTTAAGTTGACAGAGGACACATCTGGGTGATTGACGCTACTTTCAATTCCACGATTTTACTTCACGCATCCGACGAGCTAATCCACCCACCATGCCTCATGCGCTCACATCTCGAGACTCCACGATGGAGTCGAAGCCAGTCGGCTCCTACGAGAAGACTGGCATCGACGTCCTTATTGTAGGAACAGGTCTTGCAGGCTTGGTCGCTGCGCTTGAGTGCACGCGCAAAGGTCACAATGTACGAGTCCTGGAGAGGAGCGCAGACATCAACACAGCTGGTGAGAAAGCCTCGAAACAATGCAATCGCGCATGGCTTATACAAACCGATAGGTGACATGTACTTCATGGGACTGAGCGCGACTCGATTTTTGAAGCACTGGCCCGACCTGCTCAAGGAGTACAAGAAGATCTCGCTCCATAATTGCTGGATCGAGACGTTCAAGCACACTGGCGATGTCATGATTGGCCCCAAGAAAGTTGCAGACCGTCTGCGCGACGTGGGACTTGATCCAGATACGCCGCCTGGTGAGTTCCAAATGCGACCGCTCGTTTACAAGATGTTTGTCAATGCCGTCGAGAAGCATGGAGTGTCTGTCGAATTCAATCGCAAGATTGTGGACTACTTCGAGGACGAGAAAACTGGCAAGGCTGGCTGTGTCACAGATGATGGCAAATCGTACGAAGCAGATGTTGTCATTGCAGCCGATGGAGTTGGGTCAAAGAGTCAGAAGCTTGTTGGTGGGCAGGTGCGCGCGAAGCCGTCTGGGCGAGCCATGTGGCGAGCTGCTTTCCCACGAGAGGCGCTCGATGCGAATCCGAGGGTCAAGGAGTTCTTCAAGATGCAGCCCGGCAACGAGCCGATCGTCCGGACATGGCTTGGCCCATCCACATACGCACTCACCCTGACCCGCGAGGACGTCATGGTCTGGATCATGAACCACGACGTACGCATAGTCATCCAACACTCTTACGCACCACTAACATTCACAGGTCACCGGCACGGAAAAAGAGAGCTGGAATAACACCATCGAGAAGGATGAGGTGCTCGATGGCATGGACAACATGCCCGGCATGGAAGAGCACAAGTGGGCGCCCATCTTCAAGGAGCTCGTCGACGTCACGCCGCCAAACACTATCGTTAACTTCGAACTTCTCTGGAGAGACCCACAACCGAAGTGGACGTCTCCCGCCGCACGCGTCATCCAAATCGGTGACGCCGCACACTCATACCTCCCTGCATCTGGCAACGGCGCTACACAGGCCATCGAAGATGCCATTTCCATAGCATCGTGTTTGCAAATCGGCGGAAAGGAGAATATCCCTCAGTCAGTTCGCGTACACATTCGCTTCCGGTAAGCCCCTTGTTCTCCAACCTTCCTTATTCCGCATCTAACAATCTATCTTCGCAGATTCATCCGCAACTCCTGCGCCCAAAAGCTCGGCTTCTCTAACGCTGAGCTCCTGCAAGACACCGACTGGGCCAAAGTCAAGCTCGACCCTCGCCGTGCACAGCCCAAGCTACCCAAGTGGGTGTGGGGTCACGACCCAGAGGCGTACGCGTACGAGAACTACGAGAAGAGCGCTGCGAGCATGAAGAAGGGGATCGATATGCGCGATGAGGATGCGTTCGAGCCGAATTATCCTAGGGGTTACAAGTATGAGCCGTGGAGCATTGAGAAGGTCATGGAGGATATGCGCGCTGGTAAGCCGATTGATTTGGGAGCTGGTGATTGGGAGTGAGTGGTATGGTCACGTGTGGAGAGGATGGTGTGGAGTTGCCCCGGAGATTGGTGCTTGCAACTTCGTAGTGGTAGTTTGGTAGCGAAATTGTACGGGCTTTCAATACATTGTATCGTAAAGATATACTTGCATTCGTCAATGTGCAGGAATACACAAATTATACTTCGCGATCTGCATGGTGCGTCTCAACGAGGCTGTTGTGTTCCTATTGAAGTGGAACTTCGTCCCGCGCATCGTTGATTTTATCCTTGTACATGTGCGTCTGCGCAGAGACATTTTGTCACCAGAGGCAGTTTCCATTTTCCGTGCAAGGAGAAATGTCTATGCAGGCACGATAACAGCGTCCCACAAGTACCAAACTCCACTTCTCACTCTGCAGCGCTTGTGTCAAAACACGACATGCAATCCATTTCGATTTCATGCACTTCTCGATACTATCGATATCGCGCCAATACCCATAGATGCATTGCGATCTCGATCGTTGCTATGAAGGCCCAAGATGTACCCTAGATCAGCCTCATCGCAAGCTCCCTAATGTTCAATCATACATATGTCGATAGATATTACTGCGGCTCTCCAACGGTACTCGGACGCATGTTCTAGAAGCGTGGGACGTTGCTGGGGTAGTGATGACTGATGTAGAAGTCAATGACGATGCCGAGGCGCGCTAGTGTGGTGTGTTAGGTGAGTCCTGGAAGAGCCACTTGCGACAGAAGCATTTTGACACGACTCGATGTGAGGTAAGTTGGAGATATTGTGCGAGGCTAGAGAGAAACAATACTTGGGTGAGATTCATCGAAAATGTGAGGAACCAATGAGATGTTGGTCAATGGGAATTGGGCGGGAGATCAGCAGTGTTTGTCGATCTCTAGCTTTAGCGTGCTGGGCTCTTTTTGGTTCTCAACATTCGATCGGTTGAAATATTCATTGATGTTTTCAGACATGCAGAGAAATCATACACATGTGATTACGCGTCATAAGCTCACTCACTTGCCTCACCCTACTACAGCATTTCACACGACAGTCAGCAACTCTCTACAAAGACAGAGACACCAATAGCGGTCCTATCATCATGTCGGACCTGGCGTTCACCTCGTCGGAGGTTCGCGTCGCCACCGCAGTATTAGCTTCAATCTTCGCGGTCGCACTGGTAGTCTTCTGCATCTTGCCAGATGCTACGGAGGAAAAGCATAACTCCGAAACTTGAGGCTGAGAAAGAGCAGCCTTGTTCCGGCAAGTGAGACCGTCAGTCGGATATGTACGCTAGAGTTGAAGTTCACAAAGCGCTCGATCGTGATGTCGGTTGCCTGATCAACGGACGCGTTCAAGGACGGGTTTTGATGGGTTACACTAAGAGATCAGCACCTCAAAGCTCAGTTTCTCAACCAAATCTGTACCTCCGTGCGAATGTCGCCTTGTGCGGAGCCGTGACCGTTTAGGTCGTGCAACAACAAACTCTCCATATCATGAAGGTGTGTCGTTAGATCTCGTCGTTGTCACATTTTCGATCCAGGATCTTCTTCCTTGCTCAGATCCTCCTACCTCAGCGACACTATACTCCTTCGAGTCTCCTGCAACCAATCAAGCATTGCCATGGCCAACATAATCAAGACTATCCTCGTTTGCGGCGCAACGGGAAAGCAGGGCGGCTCGGTTCTCAAGCAGCTCGCTACGCATCCTAGCAGCTCACAGTACACACTTCTTGCTGTCACGCGCGACGCAAAGTCCGCCTCCGCGCTCCGCATCACCGAACAGTACCCAGAAGTGAAGCTGGTGCAAGGCAACCTCGATGATGTCTCAGCTTTGTTCGCATCAGCGGAGTCCGCCTTGAAGGAAGCCGGCAAAGAAGAAAAGATATGGGGCGTTTATTCTGTGCAAATCTCTATGGGGAAAGGCACAAGCACGGAGGGCGAGGTCAAGCAAGGCTGCTCGCTCATTGACGAGTCCATCAAAAAAGGCGTCACCCACTTTGTCTACTCAAGCGTGGACCGTGGTGGCAACCAGCGCAGCTTCGAAAACACGACGCCAATCCCGCACTTTCAGACGAAGTATCAGATCGAGCAGCATCTCCTCGAAAAGGCCGGCAAGAAGGGCGAGATCATGGGCTGGACGATCCTCCGCCCAGTTGCTTTTATGGACAACTTAGCTCCGGGCATTCCCACCAGAGTCTTCCTTGCGGCGCTGCGAGACACACTGCAAGGCAAGCACCTCCAGTGGGTGTCCGTCGAAGACATCGGCATATTCGGCGCACGCGCTTTCCGCGAGCACGAGCAATGGAATGGGCGCGCTGAGGGTCTGGCCGGCAGCGAGCTTACCATGGACGAGATGAGTAGTTGCTTTGAGCGCACGATTGGCAGCCCCGTGCCGGCGACATATGGCGTCTTCGGTTCATTTCTCAAGTACATGGTCACCGAGCTCAATATCATGATTACATGGTTTGCTACCGAGGGATATGGTGTGGAGATTGAGAAATTGAGGAAAGAGGAGCCAAAGCTATGTGATTTCGAGACTTGGTTGAGGGAGAGAAGTGGCTGGAAGGATCAGGTCGTGACAACTTAAATATCATATTCTCGGGTAGCATTACAGTCTTTCTTTCCAACGTTGCTAAATGAAATGTAGTGTTCCAGCTATAAATTCACCACTTCGCAGTTGTGTGTCTTTGATCCCTTGAGTGGCGCTTCTTGATCACTGATTTGTTTCGTTCACTCCTGCACGACAGATGCACTGCCAGTCTTCAAAATCTATATTGAAAGCAAGTTCCACAGCGCAAGTCCTCCAGCAAGTACCGGCGTGGCCAGCCTCAGTCTGTTCCAGTTCGCCCACTTCCTCGCAACGTTCTCCGCCTCCATCAACTCCTTGTCGCCCGCCCTCTCAGCAAGTGCCTCCAACTTGTCGTTCAGCGGCTGCATATTGAGCGCCGAATGCAGAATGGTGGCTAGATGCATCGCTGCTGCAACGCCGAAGAGTCTCCAATCGCTACGCGCAAGAACGCCCTCGCGAAACACGGCCTGGCCTACGTATGCGTATCCCAGGAACCCAAGGGTTGATATTGGGCGGAAGAACTGGTTGCCGATTGTCCAGCAAAGAGGCCATTGGCGTCCTAGGAGCTTTGCGCGAGAGACATGGTCGGGTGAGCCTGGTGGTGGGAAGTCGACCAGAAGTGCCGGCACAGTCATGTATGATTGTGTGATCGCGTTGCCTGCAACACGTCAATTCCAACCACTTCATATCTTGTCACAGTAGCCTACCAGCAAGGATGAAAGAAAATGTCACGCAGGTGCCTGCAACGGCTTTCACGATGAAGTGATCCGACATGTTGTGGTTCTTAAGTGGATATCTTGAGATTGAAGTCGAAGGCGTGAAGAGGCAACTGGAATCGGCGTTTCAGCATCGATAAAACCTTTGCAAACATAAACATCGGCCCTCTGCGCGCCTAGCAACGCATGTCTAGCTCCATGTTCCACGGCTTCCACATATGGCTGGAGCGTGTAGTGAACAGTTTAGCGAGTACCGTTCCTGACGTGAGCATCGGTTCCCCAACGTCCGTTGTGCTCACCCGTTTCGGAAGTCTCGATTGCATCATGACTTTTCAACTGAGAAGGGGCTCGATGCACGTTTAGACTTACCCGCATTATCTATGCTTGTCTCACGTTTGAATCTCCGACCTGCAGTTTCCGGTGCGTGGTGTCACCGATGACTGCGTTGAGCACGGTACAATGGCACAGTGCGACTGGTGTAAACATGGCTATCGGCAACCACAAGCCCCGATGCATAGAGAATTGATCAGAAGCGATGCTGCATATACATATCGATCGCCTGTTTAGTGTACCGAGATGAAGCAAATATTGAAGTCGTAGAGGGCGTGTTTTTTGATTGGATAGAGCACTAGCACGTCCTGATTAGGTCAGGCCCTGAGGCACTGGCGAATCCTCCTCGACCCATCTGTCTTCATCACTTCTTCCTCACATTCGACATGTTTTGATAGTCACGAAGTGTCAGCTTGTATAACTTCAGCGGCATGCAAAGCAAGACTTTTGTCGTTCATTTTTCTAGTGCACAGGCGATGCATCGAAACCCTTCTCCTCCATCCGTGCGTCCCCTGAGGTTCAGTATCAGATTCATGTTGCAGAGTCGGAGTACCCAGTACAGAATAATGTGTGCACTGTAAATATTAGCAGTGCAAAGCTGGCGACCTGATTGTGTTTACTGATCAGTGGTGTGTTATACTGCATTTGTCATTCATTGTTGTTCATGGGCAAGATAAATCCACGGTAGACGATTAGGCGGTGTGTATTGCAGTGGTGGTAGTCTTGTCGTTCAGTACTTTGTATACCAAACATCCAGAAACAAGCGTTGAAGCGACCAGCGTGGTTGGCTGTTACTTGGTGATTAGTGAACCACTCGTCTACTGATTAGTATTCGCGATTAATGCTCTCTAAGCATTGTTTGTTTGCAACACCATCTTTGATCTTGGGGTGAGAATGCGGACTCTACAGCGTGTGAAGCTCAGAAAGCAGGTATAAGAGTTTGGATCATCGTGTGGCAATGGCATCAAACCGACAGCAGCTTTCTTCAGTTCAGCACAACAATCCGAGAAAAAGGAATTTCTATCAACCATCATAGTCTGCCCTGCTGTAGCCCCCATATAGTCTGTATTCCATCCGTCACGACTAAACATCACCTCAAAATGTCCGACCTCGTCTTAATCACTGGTGGCTCAGGCCACATTGGTAGCCGAGTCATCATCGATGCCCTTGAAGCCGGATACGCCATCCGCGCCGTGGTCCGCAGTCAAGTCAAAGCCGACCGCATCCTCTCAATTCCCACCATCAAGAAGCTCAATCCTGGTAAGAAACTCGACTTCATCATTGTGCCTGATCTTCTGGTCGATGGCGCATATTATGAGGCCATCAAAGGAGCTACCCATGTGATCCACGTCGCGTCTCCCATCACAGATGCCCACAAGGACGGCGAGTCGTGGCAGACCACTTTCATCGATCCAGCGGTAAAGGGCACGCTCAATATCCTAGAAGCAGCCAAGAAAGCCGGCAAGGTCAAGCGCGTCGTCATCACGTCCTCTGGCATTGCCATGCTATCCTGGAAGGCCTTCACTTCTGGCAACACTGAAGGCATACCTCTCAACGAGAAAATGCGCACAGTCTTCCTTCCTGAACCTTATGCGGACTCGTTCGAAGCATACAGCGCCAGCAAGATCGCCGCGCTGAACGAGACAGAGAAGTGGGTGGAGCAGGAGAAAGCCTTCATCTCTTTCGACGTCGTCAACATCTGCCCTGGGTTCGTTATCGGGAGGGACGAGCTGGTCACCGACGTAGAAGATGCCCGGCGTGGCACGAACATGGTCGTCATCGGACCCGTCACTGGTGGCAAGTTGAGCTACACTCCCGGCGTTACCATCCATGTTCGCGACGTCTCTATGGCGCACGTCAGAAGTCTCGACCCCAAGGTCCCGGGCAACCAGGCATACCTTTTGATTGCCGAATCACCCAAGGGTACCCGATGGGAGGATTCATTCGAGATTGTGGCGCGTCATTTCCCGGATGCAGTCAGGGATGGAATCATCAAGAACAACGGCACTATCTTGACCGTGCCTCTGGAGATCGACGCTTCTGCCTCGGAGAAGGCTCTTGGGCTCAAGTATCTTAGCTACGAAGAGATGGTCAAGGACGTGGTCGGCCACTATCTTGAGCTTCTTGCGGCGTCGAAATAATGAGCGGGCATTTCGGAGCGGGGCTTGTGGATTTAAGTACTAAATGAGTGTTTTGAGGAGTATGTGTCGCCATCGGTTGATAGTGCACAGTCGCTCTCTCGCATCCCTAATGTATGTTCGGACTGGAAATTGATTCTTCTCAGATGCTTTTTGTGCAGCGTGACAGTCGAGACTACATTAGTATGAGCATCAGCACTTTGTTCCACCGGTTGCTAAGACTACCCCTGTGTTATCCTCGTGGTTGCTTGTTGGTTTTGCTGCCGTGTACGAAGTACAACGCCACAAAGTACCTTTGTTTGAATCTCGGCCGAGCGAAGTGGTCCGTATCTGATAAAAAACCCAAAACGTCTCAATTGAGCGAGTAACATCTCGAACTGAAAGCCACAAAGTGTGCACGTCGAGAACGAAGCACTCCTTCCTGAGGACTTCGTACCGGCATCGGCGTTAGTGGCTACAAGCACGCGGGAGGTTGGGAGAGGTGGCCGCTCAACCAGATGTGGGGTCGGCAGCTTGTACCCGCGGACTTAAGCAGTTATCTACGGTACGAAAAAACCATTGTACCTCGTACAAAAGCGACACAGAATACTCATTCGAAGAGAAAAGCAGGGCGAGGCACAGTATTTGGCCAAGTACAAAGTACGAGCAAGATACCTACAAATCGTTCGACAGCCACCAACCGACTTCCCCATCCCAAAAAAAAAACCTAACACCACCTCCATCCAATCCAAAATTCCCACTTTGCCCAGCTACCATGTCCAACACCCCAATCATCCTCATCACAGGCGGCAACACCGGAATAGGCTACGAAACCGTCAAAGCCCTCTACGCCTCCCCCACCCCCTCCACAATCCTAATGGGCAGCCGCTCCCTCACCAAAGCCCACGCCGCCATATCCACCCTCCAATCCGAAGTCCCAGACTCCAGCTCCACCGTCACCCCACTGCAAGTCGACATCGAAAACGACGATTCCGTTCAAGCAGCTTTCAATGAAGTGCACAGTAAACACGGCCGCATCGACGCGCTCGTCAACAACGCAGGCGCGTCTTTCGATCTTTTGATGCGCAACGATGCATCTATCGCTACGCTGCGCACGGCATGGGATAAAGCGTATAGCTTGAATGTAACGTCAACCCAGGCGTTCACATACGTCTTCATGCCCCTTCTCCTCGCCTCCCCGTCCCCCCGCCTGCTCTTCATCACATCCGGCCTCTCCTCCCTCTCCACCTGCGCAAGCGGCACAAACTCCAAAGCGCTCGCGCCCGGCGCCGCAGCTAAAGGCTGGCCCAAGCCCGCGACGCCTAGTATGGTGGCGTACCGTAGTAGCAAAACGGCGCTGAACATGATGATGCTGGACTGGGCGCGCATGCTGGAGCCGGATGGCGTCAAGGTGTTTGCGATTAGTCCGGGGTTCTTGGCGACAGGGTTGGGCGGGCTGGGGAAGGATGCGTTAAAGGGGTTTGGGGCCGGGGATGCGAGTGTTGGTGGGGAATTTATTAGGGATGTTGTTGGGGGGAAGAGGGATGGGGATGCGGGGAAGGTGGTTCATAAGGATGGGGTGCAGCCTTGGTAGGGTTGAGGAAAAGGTTAGAGGTTGTTTGTGTAGGGGTGGAGTAAGATTGTTGATGCTTGAAAGGCGCTATTGACAACTATGCATGAAGCGAAAGATACTACATATCGTCTGGAAGAATCTACGTGCACTGGCTGTAGTACTCTCCGTTCGCGGTACACTTCGTCCCCGACTCACACACCGTGCAGCCAGTGTACGTCTTACCGCCACACTGACCATACTTCTTAACAGCCGTACACGATGGCATAGTCGGCTGAGCCGGCGCCGCGCTAGTAACGAGCGTAGTGGGAACAGGCGCTGCTGCCGAAGACGATGCCGCAGGAGCAGGGGCGTTACCCGTTCCGTCCCAGACCGGTGGTCCGGGGATCTGGTAGGTGGTGGTCTTCATGGCGTCCGACGAGTCGATGTTGAATGCGACACCGGGCTCTTTGCCGGTATATGCGCCTGGGAAGGAGACGAGCACGGATGAAGGAGGGGTCACGGTGCCGGCGCCGGTGACTTCGAATTGCGCGCATTCGGGGTAGACTGTGACGATTAGCAGGGAGTGAGGCCAGGACGTGGGATGAGCTTACATTGAGGGTTGTTAGCCTGGTGCACGGCGAGGAGCTCATGGCGGATGAGGTAGTTTCCCGGTGCTAGGGTAGCTGGGATCGTGCTGGTCCAGTAGAGTGTGTCGAGAATTTCGTCGCCTGCCCATATTCCAGAGTTCTGTGTGCCGGACACGAGACCCTTCTCATCGATCTTGACTGAAACATTTTGTTAGCTTTCTCTCTTGTGGTAAAAAAGTGCGACTTACACCAAACTTTGCCGGATCCATCCCAGCTGTCGCAAGAGCCAGGGCATCTTGCCATATATACCATCACGGAAGCAGGCCTATGGGTCCATTGTTTCCTGTTCGTTGGTCAGCATACAGTTGCTTGTGTTGATTTGAAGAGGCACTGTACCAATGGGCCTTGAGCTTAGCACCAGCAGCGATGGTTCCAATTACGCCAGTTCCCAGAGCACCACCGTTGTTGCATCTAATGTTCACAGACTTGAAGCGGTCAGTAAGTTGTTGTTTCTAGAGGTGGTGTGAAACTCACAGATAGATCCTTGATGAGCAGGGGATCGTAGCTGGGGTATTGGCGTTGGAGCGTCTTCTGCCCTGAGGCGCTCTGGTAGGGCGACCATCTGGTACAGAGTCAGATTCAAGTATAAGAAGTTTTGGTGACAGTATCGCATACCCTTGATACACCGTGCTTCCTACTGTGTATGTGTCGACACCGCCGTGTGCGCTTACAGCCGCGACCAACGAAGCAAAAGCTGTGGTGAACTTCATGATGAGATGCTACAGTCAATCTGCAGTGAGAAGATTGAAGTGAAGATGCTGAAGACGGAAGTGTGTGCTGAGTACGAAGTTGAGATAAAGGAAAAGTCAGTCTCGCTATATACCTACATATAGCCTCCCAAAAAGTCTCCCAAGGCGTACCCTCGTAACATTCCGGATATTACGCTGCCTCCTGGACCAAATCTCCACCACGAGGTGCCATCAACGCAGCACATTCCGGTCCACATGCTGTTCTGAGGGCGGTCGTATAGTACCCCAGATTTTGGTGTGGTCGCAGGCCTGTGTAACCGGGCCAGAACAAATAACATAGATGACCTTTGACAATGTAACCAATCGCGTTCGAAGCGACATCAGGAGTTGTCAGCCTTTTGCTGAGTCTCGCGGTTGAGTTCGCCGCCATCGAAGTCTGATAGATGAGCTGCGCAGGGATGTATATAGCCGGCTTGCCTAATCCGCGGCGGAAGTGGTAACGTGAGCACATCTCTTGATGCTTGGTATATGAGGTGTGGGCCATCGATACTTCGGCAAAGCCTTGAGCGAGGAGTGGTGAGGCTTAGTCGTATAGTGCGTGGGCAGATCGAAGCTTGAGTTCCACGACCCAGGTCTGCGTTCACGACGACGCCGCATGAACCCAAATTTCTGGACGACGATGGAGGAAAAGAGACAAAAGGAACGATGTTTCAGTTGGTCTAGTGACGAAGAATAGTCGGCTAGAGCACGCGACGGCGCTCGCTTACGCATGAGCGTTGCGCTATTCCGAGTGGCCACCTGCTCGTGATGCACTACAGGTCCTCGCATTTTGCGGAGAAGCCCTGTCGGTCACGGAACTGTCGACTATAATTGGCAGGAGTAATACCTAGATGGAGAGTTTGGCTTGCCCAGCCTGAAGGTTATGCAGGTGCGTTCCTGAATTCTGTCAATCTCTCGTACTACACCTTGACGACGAACTGCCTAAAAATCTTCACTGCTCGCACTTGCTTTTGCTTTTGCTTTTGTCTGCGGTAGCCATATCGCTGGTGTGGCAGGCTCTACGGCATTTCCTCGACTGCGGCCTAGCATAGTCGCTTGACTGAAGGGATAGATTGTCAATAGCGCGCAATGCACTGGTGCCCATCGTGAGATAAGCAAGAGTGGCCAAGGTGCTGCACGCGTATTTGAGTATGTCGCTCGATACGCTGAGTCCTCGATCCAGATTCGTTATGGAGTTGCACATTGTCTTGTGACGTCTACCGTGCACAAGACTTTTCGCACGCGGTTCTCGGGCTGACGTTGCGATGCGAGCACTTGTACGCGATGGTGCGCGTGGGGATGGTGGAGTGAGGAAGACGCGTCTGTGGTAAGTACTCGACGTAAAATTACGCTAGCGGCACCTTCTTGTTCGGGTACACAGCTGTTGCAAATCGACCATGCTCATCCTCAGGCCCTGTTCTCCATACTGGGTGAAGCCTGAATCGAGTCTCAATCTCAGTCTGCGACCTGAAGCGAAGACATCCAGCCCTCACCAAATATTCAATCGCAATCACTCAAGTCAAAAACACAAATCCAACTGAATGACAATTTGGTCGAGTATGCTAATTCCACAGTACCTTGTGCTGAGATACCAATATGTGCTGGCTCGCAGCCATCCAAGCAAGATGAAGCAATAATCCCAAAAAGTCACTTTTGCCGCGCCATGCAGCCATTCCTCAAACACCCAAGCTTTTGCCCACCTCCGATATTCATCCCCGCAAACCCCATGATACCACCTCCTGTCTGTCCTCAAACAGACCTACCACACCGCGCACCTACTTGCTGTACCTAGCCTCGCGAGACTGCAGCGTCACCAACAGCTCGTAGAACTCGCCGTGCCACTTGACGCACTCGAGGTACTCCCACCAGAGGCGCAGAGCAGGCGGGTTGTCAGCGTCAGCCTGTGGATGTCAGTGTTGATTCTAGTACTGCGAAGCCATCCAGCTCAGACTTACGGCATCGAACGCGTCCAGGATGAACTGCTTCTTGATGAGTGCGGTCATCATGTTGGCATCGCGCTCCCACTCGCGGAGCTCTTCGACGTACTTGCGCACGTCTCGGACCATGCGCTCGGTATCCTTGATCTCCTCCTCCGTGGTTGCGGTTGGGGCGTCGGGCTCAGTGGCTGAGTAGATGCGACCACTGTAGTCGGGCTTCTGGAAGAAGTGCTGTAGGTATGGAGTCAGTATGTGTTGCACGCAGTTCGTTCACGCACTTGCCTTCTTGAGCTCCTCCGTAACCCATGGGGGCCGCACAGCAGACGTCAGCTCGGTTGCCCAGTGCTCCTTGATACTCTGAGGCACTCTAGCCATCATCGAATCGTAGTCAAGCTTGTCGCTCCACCTAGACTGCGTATAGTTGCCGAAGTAGGCATAGCGGCCATCAGTCTGCCTGACGAACATGGGAACGTCCTCAGACGACGAGACGTCCTCCGGGAGGTCGTGCTCCTCTTCCGGGGCCTTGTTGAAAAACGCAGTAAGCTTAGCGCCATGCTGGCCGGGCGCCTCCGGTAGGTAAGGCTCGGTGGCCGCGTCGAACTGGTAGTATGTGCGATTACGAATGATGCAGGTAGAGTTTCCGACGACGAACTTAAGGCCTGGTGACCAATCGCTGCCTCCGAGAACCTCCTCGAGGAACTGCGGGTGGAAGGTGGTGACCTTGTCTGCTCGAGGGATCTTCTCGCTGCCCTCGAAGGGCTTCAGAGTCGTGAGGTAGAAGGGTTTCCAGGTGTTCAGAGATAGATTGTCGACGTCTAGCCCTTGCTCAACGATCGTAACCGGTGAAGATGGAGGGCTAGGAACGGTCGCCGAGACTTTGCCCATGGTAACACCATCGACAGGGCCGTCGGTGACGAGGCGACTGTTGGGTGTTGTAACCGCACCACGCTCCTGCACACTGTACAAGGTGGTTAGTCTGAGTGTGGCGAACGCCTTCAGGCTATGCGATGGGCAACTTACCCGCTTGCAACCTTGCCACGCAGATGAGGTGGAACTATCTTGGAAACCGCTCCGTTAGAAGCACCACGCAGGTGAGGAGGCACGCTGACATGAGCCTTTGGAATAGTTGTACCGCTGATTTTCTCCACGTCAACAACACCATCTACTGACTTGTGAACCTCCCGAGTCAGTTCTTCGAGCTCTTGGCTGAATTCGAGCGCGCGGAGACTTGTAGGCGAGTTGTTCTGAGCCTGTAAGGGACGCCAGCCCATATCTTTCTTCATTCCGGCAAGAGACGACGACAGTTCGTGATACCAGTCTTTGAGTTCACCGAGGCTCTCCTCTAAGTTGACAATCCGACTCTCCAGGTATGGAGATGGTGGAGGGCTCACCTGGCTGGGCATGCTGTTGAATGATAGTGGCGTGTAACTGATAGCGGTGGGGTTGAGCTCAGTGGAGTGCACGAAGATTGGATCGCGGTTGCTCATATGAGACTTTGAAGATAGACAGGCTATAGTGTGCTGTTCCAGGGATCTAATCAGAAGTAGTAGTTGAGTTGGTGGAGGAGAGAAGCAGATCCGTGGTGGAGGAGAGAAGAAGATCTGTGGTTGAAGAGGTTTATATGCTCCCTAGCAGCGCAGCCGGCCCATGGCGCCAAGGCTGCGATCTCACCATGCTGTCCAGAGTGAGAGAGATG
>Ga0265780_10000398_pt1 | contig 69130 bp, 74 predicted proteins | sample P1T30metagenome_FD_192432 | JGI IMG/M metagenome (GOLD analysis project Ga0265780, IMG submission 192432) | Plant litter microbial communities from East Loma Ridge, Irvine, California - P1 T30 | ecosystem: Environmental > Terrestrial > Plant litter > Unclassified | place: USA: California...
CTGCAACGTGATCTGGGGCCACATGAAGCTGTGCTATTGCAGCCAGATCTGGTACCAATATACCAACAATCAAAAGTACTAGTCACCAAAATGTTGTTCTTCTGTAAGAGTGATGGTTGTGAAACATCGGTGATTGACGCTAAATCCGACGCTGAATGCGGCGAGCCCGACCGTTCCCCGCCCAAGCTGTCTCTCGACATTCCCAGCTGCGACCACACCTCTGCCCAGCTACTGCTGCTGCAGTAAACATCACCATGGACTCCGCCTACGACCACATACAGGAGGAGAACTATCGGCAGGACCCCAACAAAGAGCCGTCAGCCGGCAGCAGCACCCAGAACGAGACGGCCAACAACCTCAACGCCGAGATCCAGGATGCATACAAAGCCATATCGAGCAGTCCCTGGGCCGCACGATTAGGCGGCTTCTTCGGGAGCGTCAAGAAGCAGGTACGAACACACCGCAGCCCATACTACTAGGTGTCGTCTGACCACACCCAACAGGGAGAGCAATACTACGACACAGCCAGCAAGCAATACGCAACCACCAGCAAGACCGCCACAGCCGGCGTATCCACCCTCATAGGCCACGCGCGCAACCTCTCCATCAACGCCGCCGACCTGACCCCCAAATCGCCCACCGCCGAAACAGACCCCGCCGCGCACCCCGACCGCCCCGAGTCGCTGCCCGCCGACATCGTCAAAGAAGCTAGCAGCGTGCTCAGTCGCTTCCGCGCGACTGCCGCCTCGCGCCTCAAGGACATTGAGAAAGCGGAAGACGCGGCCGACGAGGCGCTGCTTAAGTTCGGGACGAATATACGGAATTTCCTGGCTGATGCGGTGAGTATTGCGCCGCCGGCGAGTGGTTCTGAGGCGGAGCGGAATGGGGATGTGTTGTTTGAGAGTAAGGATAGTTCTGGAAAGAAGGTTGTTCATGCGACCCGTTTTGATGCGCAGTTGCATGTCATTCATTCGAGTCTGGATTCGTTTTTGAAGGACCCTGTTAGTGGGGAGTGGGATGTTTGGCGGGAGGGATTTGACGTTGAGAAGAAGACGGATGCGATTGCGAAAGACCTCGAGAAACACGAGGAGTTGAGGAGTGCGATGGAGAAGTGTGTGCCTGAAAGAGTCGAATATGCGACGTTCTGGGAGCGGTATTATTTCTTGAGACACGTTATCGAAAGCGAGGAAGTGCGAAGGCGAGAGATGCTGAAAGGTACGTGAGAATCGCGCATCGCAAATCGAACCATAGTGCTAAAACCAACCAGCATCCGCACCAACCGCCGACGAAGAAGTCGCCTGGGACGAAGAATCCTCCTCCTCCTCCGCCTCCTCCGAAGAAGACTCAGAATCAGAATCAGAATCCGCATCGCAGTCCTCCACGCCCGCCAACAAATCCACAACCAACCTCGCAGCATCCAAAGAGACGCTCCGCGCGCCCGCAGGCGCAACGCTGAAGTCGGCAGCCGCACAGCCGCGCCAATCGAATGATGAAAAGAGTGTGGCTGGGAGTGATGCGAGTTACGATCTTGTTAGTGGCGCGACGAGTCGGGCGCCGGGGAGTCCGCAGAATGTGAATGGGGTGGATAAGAAGAAGGTTGTTGTGCCGGCGGATGAGGAGAGTGAGGAGGAGAGTGATGATGAGGAGGAGAGTGAGGAGGAGGATTGGGAGTAGGTTGTCGTTGTGTTATGGCTTTATGTCTTTTACGTGTTGCGATTGGCGTATAGGCGTGGGATGGTGGTCTTTACGATGCGTTTATGATTTTGGGGGATCTGGATATGGGTCTTGGGTCTTGGGTATGGTATGCGAAGGGTAACGTAAATACTGCCAGTGTCGATTCAGTCTATATGAATGGTCGCTACGCTAATTGGTGATGTGATGTGAAGTGGTATCTCGAAACAATTGAACGCCCGCGTGTAAGCCTCGCAATGCATCTCCTTCTTTCACTCGTACTCTAGTATGCCCCTTCACGACTCTCGACTTCGCTCCTCTCATTACCCCCCTCCTCACGTCTTCCCATTACTACTCGGCGGCGTATCCGGCGCCACACTAAAGCTCCTTGCCGCCTGAGCCTGACCCTGACCCTGCCGCGGCGAACTCGACGTATACGGCGCAGTCAGCGGCCTCCCAAAGCTCGGCTGCTTCAACCCCTTCAACTGCGCCGGCTGCGTAGTCGCGCGCCGCAACAACGGGCTCGGCGACGACACATTACCCAGCCCCATTCGCCCATTCCTCATCTCCGCAGACGAACTACCCACACTCGGCGTCGGGAAAGACGACAGCGTGGGCGAACCTGATCGCGAGCGCCCGCTCGGATAACCTTCGTAATCATATTCCCCCCCGCGCTCCGGCGACGACGCCTCATACCCCCCGTGATACGCACGATGCTCGAGATACTCCTCGCCGCGACGCTTAATAGGGCTCTCATCATACGGATCGAATCCCACGCGCGCCCGAGCCTCGCGCCGCACACGACGACGCAATTCGCCGTCTGAGCCGGCGCCGACGGTGCTGCTGTCTGAGAGGAAGAATGTGAGGATTTCGTCTGGGATGGCGAGGTGTGATGATTGCTGAAATTGCTGGAGGGAGGTGAGGCGGATGAGCATTTCGAGGAGGGAGAGGGAGGTTTTGATGGGGGGGAGGGATGTGGGTGGGTGGTTGGGGGGTTGGGGTTGGGGGATTGGGGGTTTTTGGGGGGAGGGGATGAGTTGGGTGTTGGGGGGTGGGGGTGGGGATGTTGAGGGTGTGGGGTGGTAGATGTGTAGTTTGGAGAAGTCGGATACTATGTTTGGGGATATAGAGCCAGACTTTGCTGCGACGGGTGGAGGTGTCGTGACTTCTGGTTCTGGATCTTCGTTCTCGTCGTACTCAGAGTCGGAGGATGTGTCTTCGTTGTAGACTTCGAATGCCATCCACTCCAGATCGAGCGTAGGAGCCAGGCGCCAGGGAAAAACTGGCTGCTCGGAGACTTGAGGCTCCTGCTGAACATTTGTTGTGGACTCGCGGCGCAGCTGATCCTCCAACTCAGTATGCTCGTCGTCCTCATCCTGACCCACGGTGTGCGAATCGTCTGATTCATAGCCGGCTTCTGTCGGCTGCTCGTCCATCATGCGCCGCGGCGGTTTGGCAGTGATATCCCTCTTGAGAAGCAGTATCGGGTTGTTGGTCTCGCCTTCGGTGCCTATGTTGAGGATCTTGCCAGTGTCTGCGTAGAAGATCTTGGCGACTTCGTGAATTGGTATGATCTCACGTACGCCAGCTTGCTCGACGCCATCGTACGCTTCAGGCTGCGGCTCGTCGTCTTCGAAGGTGTGCACCCTACCATCGTCCAGGTCTTCCACAATGAGTAGCTGATAAGCAAACTCTTGTAGCTTGTTTTCGCTGGGGACATTTCGGTGGTTGGCCTCGTCAGCATGTTCACGAGTTGGTCCGAATGGCGTCGAGAAGTCGTAGACGTTGTCCAGTGGGACTCTCAAGAGCGTAACCCGAGCCTTGTGCATAACCTCTTTCCATGTTGTGTCGCGGAAACCCTCTTCGTGTGGTCGATTCGCGTGGCCCGCAAACAACATGTACATTGAGAGAGTGAAGGTAGGTCCGATCTGCTGAGACCGTGGCTTGAGTGCGCAATACTGCCCATCACCACCACTCAGGAATGTACTCGCTTGGAGCAGTCGTGATGGCGATACTGTGGCTGGCAGCGTTGTAGACATACTGACCCCAGACGTTGTAATGGCCAGGCTGATCAAGGGCACAGCGTCTTCGATGCGTTCTAAAAGCCTCCTCATTTCCGCGATGATGACCTTGAGCTCCATGTCATTCTGCTCCCGTGACCTAGCCTTTGAGCTGCCCCTTCGCGAGAGCTGCTCCTCTGCTACTGCCTTTTCGACGCGACTGCCGAGGGTTTGGATGTCCCATCGAAGCGACTTGGTCAGTGAAACGGCAGATTCAAGTGAGGTGTTTCCGCGTGCGGCAATGAGCTCGATCATATCGATGGCTGGCGAGATTATCTTGATCTTCGAATCGAGCCGGGATTGAAGGCTGATCAGCTCTTCTTTTTCGCGGCCATCTACAGTCTTCATCAAGCGACCACATTGCTTGAGTGCATATGTGCTGGTGATGGCGATGCCGCTACGGATGGCGTAGCTCATCGCCTGTTGGGTGACCTGTGGAACGGTAAGCTTGTGGACCCCTACCAATAATGTAGCCAGCCTCTGCGAGCGTGACTGATGTCCGAGTCAAACAGAGTCACACCTTTGCTAGTAGGACCTCCATGATCCGCGGTAATTCGAAGTCGATTCTTGGGTGAGAAAGTGGTGAGGCTTATGGTGAGGAGAACAGGAGCAGGATTGGCTGAAGTTCGCCTAGCATGACTCCCGTAGAGTCAGAATGTCGGGAAAAAGGGTCATTGCAGTCGATGTCGCTTGTCGCGTCCAGGCATTCGCGTGTTCGCCGTGGTGTTTTGGTGTGGCTGACGGGCCAATGAGGCTGCATGTGTGAAGGAATTTGAGTCAGCCCCGCCACAACGGGCAGTGACGACCCCGCGAAAACTTGGGTTGCAACAGCAAACGGCGCACACTTCAGCCTACTTTTCGCCAGCCCATCTCTCCCCCACTGGCCGCCTATTTATTCGCCCGAGTCGCTCATTGAACGCTCTCCGCAAAGCACAACCTCCTACACCGCTTTCTTACTCGGCGAAGCCTACAACCCACCAACTACACCCGTCGACCCCCGCACACGATGGCCGATAATTGGGAAGAGGAGGAGGAGCGCCTCGCACACCAGGCGCAGGGCATGAACCTGAACAACGCAGCCGCCGGAAATTTCACACCAGGCGCCGCATCCTTCACCCCTGGTGCGCAGTCCTTCGTGCCCGGCGGACAGCCCTACGGAGGAGGCCAATATGGATACAACCAGGGCTACGGCCAGCAGCAGTATGGGCAATACCAGCAGGGCTATGGCCAGCAGTACGGCGGCTACCAACAAGGAGGCTACCCGCAATACGGACAGCAGCAGCAACAGCAAGGCTACCCCAACTACGGCCAGCAAGGCCAGCAAGGCCAGCAGAACTTCAGCAACCAGTATGGCTACCAGCAGCCCGGCCAACAACCACAGCAGGCACAACAGCAGCGCGCACCCGTCAAGATCGCAAAGCGAGGCGAGGCCGACCAGACAGGCGCAGAGGGTGCGCCGGCAGAAGCAAAGAAGGAAGCACCCAAGGCGAAGGTCCTGTCCATTGGTGGCGATGGTGCGCCGAAAGCAAAGGTCTTGTCCATCGGCGGTGACGGTGTCCCCAAGGTAGAGAAAACAGGAGGCACCAAAGTGCTTTCTATTGGAACACCTGCAGCGGCATCATCGGCTGTAAAAGAGAACGCCGACAAGACAGCGCCGGAAGCGGGTGCAAAGGTTGCCGCCGCCAAAGCGATCGAGAAGACCGGAGAGCCCACTGGGGCCGCACCCACGGGATCCGGCCGCACATCGCCAACACCGTCTTCAGGCCGCGACAGCCCATCGCGAGCCGACAAGGCACCCGCAAAAGTAGTGGATGTTGAGAAAGAGATTGAGGAAACCGTCGATGAGGCAACACTAGCCGAGATGTACGGAAAGGAGCACGTGAACATTATCTTCTTGGGTCACGTCGATGCGGGCAAGTCGACCCTAGGTGGCAGCATCTTGATCAGCACTGGCATGGTCGACGAGCGGACACTCGACAAGTACAAGAAAGAGGCGAAGGATGCCGGCCGCGAAACCTGGTACATCTCATGGGCGCTCGATCTGAACAAGGAGGAGCGCGCACAGGGAAAGACCATTGAAGTCGGTCGAGGATTCTTCGAGACAGAAAAGCGGCGTTACTCCATTCTAGACGCACCTGGTCACAAAACCTATGTTCCCAACATGATCGGAGGAGCGTCGCAAGCTGATGTCGGCGTTCTCGTCATTTCTGCTCGCAAGGGCGAGTACGAGACTGGTTTCGAGAAGGGTGGACAGACCCGCGAGCACGCCATGTTGGCTAAGACCCAAGGTGTCAACAAGATTGTCATTGTCGTCAACAAGATGGATGACCCCACTGTCGAGTGGTCAGAAGACCGATACAAGGAGTGCACGACCAAGGTCGTTCAGTTCTTGAAAGGTGTCGGGTACAACCCGAAGACCGACATCGCCATGATGCCCGTGAGCGCGCAAACATTTACCGGTATCAAAGAACGAGTGCCGGTAGAGACAGCACCATGGTACGGCGGCCCATCTCTTCTCGAGTACCTTGACGGCATGCAAGCCCTTGAGCGAAAGCTGAACGCTCCCTTCATGATGCCTATCGCTGCCAAGTACAAGGACATGGGTACGATGGTGGAGGGCAAGATTGAATCAGGTGTGTATAACCAAAGTCTAAAAGCCAAGACGACGCTAAAAATCACAGGTGTTATCAAGAAGGAGAACAAGTATCTCATGATGCCGCACCGACAGATGATCCATATCTCCGCTCTGTACGGAGAGCAGGAAGAGGAGATTCCCGGTGCAGCATGCGGCGACCAAGTACGAATTCGCTTGCGTGGTGTGGAAGAAGAGGACATCCTTCCTGGGTACGTTCTCTGCTCGCCCAAGCGACCAGTCCACTGCGTGTCATCCTTCGAAGCGCAAGTCGTTCTGCTCGATCTCAAGTCCATCATGACTGCCGGGTTCAACTGTGTTCTCCACGTCCACTCTGCCCAGGAAGAAGTTACCATCTCCGCGCTACTACACAAGCTCGAGAAGGGCACAGGGCGCAAGTCAAAGAAGGCGCCTGGTTTCGCGAAACAGGGTATGAGCATCATTGCACGTCTCAATATCACGGGGACAGCTGGAGCTATTTGCGTCGAGCGATTCGAAGACTACCCACAACTTGGACGTTTCACTCTACGGTAAGCTTTTTATCCAACAATTTTACGGGAATTTGACTAACACATGTACAGAGATCAAGGGCAGACCATCGCCATTGGTAAAATCACAAAGCTCATCACAGATCCGGCTGCTGCCGCTTAAGCGTGCATTTTCATGAGCAAGGCATAGTTCACACGACGCAGATCTAGGAGTAACGAATCTTGGAAGCAACGTGCATCATATGAAGGGTTACCAACGACAAATAGGCGTCCTGAAAAGAATCTGCCGTAGACTTACATTATCGCATCTTTGCAATATCAAACATGTACACGACCCCAACTTTCTAAGCTTGATCGCGAGTGATGAGTGGTGATGGTATCGCCTAGCGTGGAATTTCAATCCCGCGGCATTTAGATATGAGAGTGAGACAAGCCTTTTTTAGTGCCACAATCTACGCAGCAACGTTATTTAACTAAACTTCCAAGATTGGAAGGTTCGGTGGCTGATGGTCGATGGGTGTGACGCGGCGACGAATCTTGTGGCATTTGTCGCGCTTTTGTGCGCATTCGCTGCGTATCGAAGTGAGTGACTTATTGTGTACGGTGACGTCATACGTGACTTCCGGAAGACTTTATTCCAGAGGACTGTCTTTCATCCATGAAAGCATCTGTAGCGGTCGTTCTAGTGAGGCACAATTGCAACATCATCATGTCCTGATTCCAAACTGCTTACTAAGCCTCGATTGATCACGGCCAACGATCTTCCTCTACACCACCTTTCCCATCTCCAACCCTCAACTCACCACCCACCACGCACGCCGCGCACGCTTCCATATCCCCACCGCTACCATGCAAGGCTTCAATATGGGTCGGTACTACCCACCCGACGCCGTCAACCCGCCCGCCTTCAACACCACATCGCACCCTCTTGGCGCACGCGCCTCCAAAATCTCCTCCGGCATACTCACCGTGCGCTTCGAGCTGCCCTTCGCCGTATGGTGCCAGCACTGCGCGCCGCCCGCCATCGTAGGCCAAGGCGTGCGCTTCAACGCCGAGAAGAAGAAAGTCGGCAACTACTACAGCACGCCAATATGGAGTTTCCGCATGAAGCACAGCGCGTGCGGCGGGTGGTGGGAGATTCGCACAGACCCGAAGAATGCGGCGTATGTGGTTGTTGAGGGTGCTGTGAAGCGGGACTATGGGCCTGATGATAGGGAGGGTGAGGAAGGGGAGATGAAGTTTTTGACGGAGGAGGAGAGGGAGAAGAGGCGGAACGATGCGTTTGCGAATTTGGAGGGGAAGGTTGCGGAGAAAGGGGAGGAGAGGAAAAATAAAGAGCGCGTGGAGGAGTTGTATGAGAAGAGCGAGGTCTGGCGTGATCCGTATGATGTTAATGCGAGATTGAGAATGGGGTTTAGGGAAAAGAGGAGGGTGTGGAAGAGGGAGGATAGGCATAAAGAGGGGATGCAGGAGAAGTTCAGTCTGGGTATTGACATCTTCGACGAGACGGATGCGGATCGTATGCGCGCAAAGATAGTAGAGTTTGGAGGCCCGGCCGCGGATGATGAGGGGTGGAAGCCATTGTTTGAAGACAAGAAGGAGGAGAAGGCTGTGGAGTTGGCGCCAAAGACGAAGAAATCGAAGGCGGAGGTCAAGGCAGAGAAGAGTCGACAGAGCTTGCAGCAGATGCTGGTTGGCAACACGAAGGCGTCTCTGGATCCGTTTCTTGCGAATGGCACTGGTACGAAAACCAAACCGACATTCAGTGTGCTGAAGAGGAAGAGAGATGCGCAGACCGAAAGCGATGCTGCATCCTTTCCCACCGACTCCACTTTTTTTCCAAACACCGCTATACCACCGCCAACGCAGCAGAAACGAAATTTGGCTGCAGCACTTGCCGGTTACGATTCGGACTGAGCTTGATAACTGTACATCAGCTTAATTCTGGCACAACGGACAAAACGAGATCGCGACAACAACGAGGCATTTCTACGGCGTTTGTATTTGGCATATGATACCCCTAGGAGGCAATCCACTCTAGCGATACTTCATTCATTGGCACTTCAATACACATAGCACTTTCCACCGTGCTGACTTGAGGCACGTCCGCAACAGGTCCACAGCTATAGAGTAGCTCGAAAGTTTTTCGTCATTCCAGTAACTTATTGCACACACTCTGATAAGAAAATATTGCCAGCATTGCACACAGACATCTCGCCAATTGACACGACCCAACCCACAATCAATCAATGTAACTGTCCCTGAAGGTTGTGCGACGCCGTCTCCCCACCTCCGAAGCCCGAACCACTCCACCAATCGGAGCACGAGGAAGTCGCATCCCGCATCATCCATCTCCCCCATGTACCAAATGTTACCGTGCCAAAAAAAAAAGTACAAAATGTAATCGTCTTCTTCCTTCTATCATCCAGTCACTTCTAAACTTTACTCGTTGTCACAATCACTCAAAAAAGAGCCAAAATGTCCACACAACCAAGAACCCTCTTCTACCACCTCCCCCCTCCAGCCGAATGTCTCGCCCTCATAATCGGAACCCTCGAACTCTTCCCCTTCGGCATCCTCGGCCTACGAAATCCAGCCTTCTTCGCAGAAGGATACGGCCTACCCATTTCCTCTCCGCCTTCCACCACCAACTCCCCCACCACCACCAACGACCACCAAACCAAAAAAGCCCTCGTCGCCGCCATCGCAGCGCGCAACATACAAAACGGCATTCTACTACTCACATTCGGGCTTGTGCTACGTGATCGCAGGAGCTTGGGTGTTGTGGTTATGGCGGGGCTGGTTGCGACGGTTGCGGATGCGGTTATTGTGGGTGCGTATGGGGTGGGGGGCAAGGTGGTGGGGCATTGTGTGGGGGTGGTTAATTGTGGGGTTGTTGGGGGGAGTTTGTTGTTTTGGGGGAGGGGGGATGCGCTGTGGTGATTGTGGAGAAGGGGATTGTGTTGTTGGGAATGAGGTTGAGATGGGTTCGGGACTGCGGTGCCTCTGGTGGCACGCCTCTTCGGCAGAAACGGTCTCTGATATCGACTAAGACTAATCAAAATCTTATTTACCTTACCTTTAAGCCAGTGATGAGCCCAATGTGAAGGTAAAGAGCTCATGGATGGGAGCATGATAGCCTGGAGCGATAGCAATTACGCGTTCTATGGTATGTTCTAACGAGGTTATGAATAATCGCTTCCTGTGCGTCGTAGTGAGTGGATTTAAGATTAAGCTGGTTTGCCATATATCGACGCCTTGTTGAAATACCGCAGTCTACCCAATTGTTGATGTATACCTAGTTGTTGATGTTACCACTTAGGCAACAAGGATTTGAGCAAGTTTAAGATGATGTAGTATGGGGAACATCAAGAATTGGGTAGACATCAAGAATTGGGTAGACATCAAGAATTGGGTAGACATCAAGAATTGGGTATACATCAAGAATTGGGTATACATCAACGACTGGGTAGGTTGCGGTATTCGGTTGAGAGTTCACAATAGAATGTGCGCCGTAAGATGCATCAGTGAATTTTCGATAAATGGAGTTGGTGGAGCAACTGCACATGACGTGCTTCAGGGACCGGAAGTCGACATCGTGCCCAGTGGCATGGCTTCTGGGTACTGCCCTGGGCAAGAAAACAAAACGTCAACAACACAACACGCTTGTCGCGAGGACGTAGATCAAGAACGGGAGCAACTGAAGAACCACAAAACAACAAAATGAGCGATTCGAGGCAAGGCCTAAGCCAGGATCGTGTAGATGGTCGACGCTAGCGACCCAGACGATTGCCGCGTCCCAGCCATTGACAACGCTTGACGAACCACATTTCGGCGCCGGAGTGACCATCTTCGCACCCCAAGAACACTACCATCAAGAACGCATGATAAGACAGCCACCTGCACGTTGATCCGATGCTGCAAACCTTGGAGATTGTGATGGATTCAGCCATCGCCGCGGCGTGGTACGTTGAGCCCGCTCTTGTTCGTCAACATGGAGACGGCCAAGGTGCAAATGCATCAACAAACCCGAAATCCAGCCTACAAAGTGACGCCGACCGAGCCTTTGCCATGGAGCAACTGCAGCTTGGCGAACGGTCTCTGCTGTTTCATCTCAGCTGTAAAGGGAGTGATCGAATCGATAACATACCAGACCCTGTTGAGCGCCTGCTATAAGAACTTGCATGCGTACCAGACAATCCCTCTATCGGTTCATCAATAAATCCCACCCAGCCATCTCTGGCGTCTTCAAAACAAACCATGCATAAGATTACGAAGGAGACGGACGACCTGAAGGGTGACTACCACAACCAAGATGGCGAGCTCACCGTCGTTCCCGTCCGCGACTGGTCTGTCGATGAGGAGCGGAAGGCAAAGCGCAAGTGCGTACGAACTGAGAGTGTAATGTTCTCTCGTGTCTGACTTCGTCCCAGGCTTGACCTGACTAATATGCCGCTACTCACCCTTGGCTTCTTTTGTCTCCAGCTCGACCGTAGTAACATTGCGAACGCCCTTACCGACAACTACTTCGAGGGCGTCGGTATTAGCCAGGACCAGTTCAACGTTGGACAACAGATGTTGTCACTTGGCATCGTGCTCTTCGAGATTCCAGCGAACATGGTTCTCTACCGCGTTGGTCCAGGCAAGTGGTTTACGCTGCAATTATTTCTGTTCGGCACCGTCAGTACGTTCCAAGCGTTTATTACAAACTATGGTTCATTTATCGCCACGCGGTTTCTGCTTGGGATTACAGAGTCTGGCTTCATTCCGGGAGGCCTCTGGACGCTCTCCACGTGGTACACGCGGTCTGAGACTGCAAAGCGCGTTATGATCTTCTACTTTGGAAACCAGTTTAGCCAGGCCTCTGCAAAGCTCCTCGTATACGGCATTCTACACATGCGTGGAGTGGGTGGTAAGCCTGGCTGGTTCTGACTCTTTGCCCTTATGGGCGGCCTCACCGTTCTCAGCGGTATTATTCTTGGATGTTGCTTACCCGACAGCTTCAAGCGCCCGCACCCCACATTTTTTCCCAGGTGGAAAATGTTCACAGACCGAGAAATACACATTCTCAGAAATAGAGTTCACATCGACGACCCGGCGAAGAGCAGAAAGAAGAAAAGGATCGGACTTACGGCGTTTAGAAAGGCTTTCTCCAATTGGCGCATGTGGGCACATTTCTGTATTACCATGTGCAATAATGGACCTCAGCGTGCTTTTGACACCTATGCGCCTTCATTGGTGCGGGACTTTGGCTTTAGTCAACTACGATCGAACGCCATGGCCGCTGTGGGGTTGTTCATACAGATCCCGGTGTCGTATGGCTTCAGTTGGTTCTTTGACCACTTGTGAGTCTCGCACCACCTTTCCACGATCTCGGACTGACTCTTCTCCAGCAATGGTCGTGGCGAAACGGTAATGGCAGGTTTCAGTTGCCATCTCCTGGGTTACATGTTCAACCGCATCTTCACGGAGATCTCCAACCGCAACTTGCGATACTTTGGCGTCGTCTGGACTCAGGTCTTCGGAACCTTCTCGCACCCGCTGAACATCACTTGGATGGCTCTAACATGCACCGACTCTGAGGAACGTGCGCTCGCCATGGCGCTGGTCATAATGGGTGCCAACATTGCTGGTATCTATGGCGCCCAGATCTTCCGCGCCGACGATCGACCACGTTACCGTCGAGCGTTTGCGATTGCTTGCGCTATCCTCGCGTTTGGTCTAGCAATCTCTATCGTACGATATGTCGATGACAAGATCAGGAAGCGAAAGAAGAGGCAACGTGTCGACGATGGCTCATCGAGTGATGGCGGCAGCCCGGACGCTCTGCCAGCCAGTGATCTGACGCCTGTGCAGAAAGCCTAGAATGTATACCAGGAGGAAGCGTTTTGACTTTGGAAGCGTTTAGCAAGTAGAGGCTGGGTCACCTAGTCACGTTCGGTGCTTGAGGTCGCTCTATCGCCGTAGCACATCCTTTCGACAATGGAAATCCTGTCTAGAAATCTCCCCCCTTGCTTGACTCCGCTGGACCCGACCTACGAATGGTCAACACCACGGCAACATGGCCTTCTGTTTTGCGTCGATCGTGACATATATTGCTTTGCAGCCTCGTTTAGATCGTGAAGAACGAAGTCTCTTTTGTGCAGTAAAAGCACGATGGTTAAATGCACCCGGGTGGTAACCCCATCGGATTTGGTGGTTATCTCCGTCACACTAATGTCAGCTCCCGGCGACCCCACTCGAGTACATGACGACCTCAACCTCCTACAACTGACCATCGTCTTATTTGCATCTCCAATACTATTTTTAATCATTTCATTCATTCTTTGTGAAAATTACGCCATGACCGAGCTCCTCGACCTCTGCTATGATGTCCTCATCCGAATCTTGGAAGAGATCAACCCGGAAGACCTCGCAGCGTGCGCGCAGACATCCACGGCTTTCAACCACTTCATGAAAGAAAATACGAGGCTGTATAAGGCGCAGTACGTGCGCAACTATGTAGGTCCGTCGCACATCGCATACAAATGGGTCTGACATATTGCTAGGATGATCCGCGAAGAAGACCGACCGACCCGGAACCTGATTGGGTCACTGAATTGCAGAAGCTGGTTAGGTGTGAAAAGGTCCTTCGGTCAGCTGACAACGATCTCAAAGTAGGGACCATCTGTATAGTTTGATGCTATAATTCTGATGTGCACAGCGAGATGAGTTCGATTTCGTCGCATCAACGGTCGACAGCATGATTGCCACCGCATCAACGGATCGCTTCGGCAACTCTAACAACCAAGCCATAGCCTCAGAACTCTTCCTACACATCTCGCAAAATCACAATGCGTTCATGTGCCGGTCGTCACTCTTTGACCGCGCAGGAACCGATCTGCAGCGGCCTTGCGATGATGAAGAAGGATGTCAGATGAGCGCAAAATTGCATTGCCTCTTCGGTATCCCTTCATCAAATACTGGAAGGCGCATACTCTCTACACATGCGCATGCGAGATCGAAAATTTACGATTTGCGCCACTACACCGATAAGACGCAATGGGGCCCATTCCGCAACGATGGCAGCATGCGGGTTGACTGGGAGATGATAGAGAGCCAGATGATCATTCTAGGATACAACTCTGGCCTATGCTGTCCACGCTTCTTACCCAAATTCTCACCGCCGTGGACCAAACCGTTTCAAGGAGTAGTTCCACAGAAAGCGAAGATCATGCCTGAGTATCCACCGAAATTGCTGTATGAGCCAGACGTGCCGTTGGCATTGAAGGATCCATACAGCGTGTCAGGGATATGGTCGCGAGTATGCCTCGACTTGTCAGAAACTGCTGAAGATAGATTTGAAACTGACAAAAGGCTACTAGATCGTGTGCTTCCTCGACTATAGCGATTTGTATAATTTCAATTTCGACGCGAACGCTTTACGCATCCGAAGAGACGAGCCGCGCCCTCCACTGACCACGGAAGAAGCTATCAGGCATATCATCATGGACATCCAAGTCACAAGAGTTGAAGTCGGCGGCGAATTCGACAACAGAGCGCTCCCAGTCGTGCATTTCAGCGGTAAATCAAAATCCGTCGACGCGCCATGGGATCCGAACGCGAACTCTAAACTTCGAGGATCTGTAAGACTCACACATGAGGGTGAGGTACGGTGGCAAACAATCTCAGTATTCTACGGGTATGTACATCACTTTGATTTGGAAAGGGGCTGAGTATTACTAATGGTGTCATAGCGGAGAGGAGCGATGGCGGAGTGAGGGCATTCAAGTTGGTGGGCTACGGTCAGAAAGAGGTGTCATAGGGTCGTGGTTCGATAAAGACTTTGATCAACATGGGCCGGCGGGTCCGACAGCTTTTTGGAAGTTGTGCGACAGGCAGGATGGTGATGATGAAGTTAGTGAGTCGGACGAGGAGGAACAGGATGGGCATTGGCAGTTTGTGTAGCTTTGAACTTGTGAGGCCTGATTCCAGTAACCAGCAGTCGGTGATGTCAGTGAGTCGAATGAGTGGCAAGAAGATGGACATTGGCAATATGTCTAGCTTACATTCGTGTACTCAGCACCGTTGTCTGTCTGAGTCGTGTTTACCTACGGATCTCAGCAGTAGCTCGAGTTATAAGACGGGTTCCGCATCTTGTCCGTTGACGGCGTCACGAAGATCGCCTAAACACAATCATTCCCCCATATTCTGTAGGTCCTGTATGTGCAACACACATCAGATATCATCCTCCTCCTCTTCTTCGAGGTCGTCATACTCCTCTGGGTCCATCGGAAGCTGGCGACGCTCTTGCAACGACTTCATCGTACCTTGCAGGAATTTCTCTACAAATTCTGGATACTTGTTCATCATGCTAGTCCAGATCTCTAGATCTCCGTGATCTACAACGGTTTCGTCCCCCCAGTTGCGTACCACAATGTCTTGCAGAACCTCGCCGAGATTACTCGTCTTTGCTCACAGCTTCTCATGGACGTAAGCGAAGACGGGTGCGGTCAAAGACTGCGTGTCTCGCTGAGAGAAAGCAGCGAACAGACGATTCTTTGCGAATTTGACGAAGCTGTTGCAGTCGAGATAGCATCCCAGATGGTACGAGAGGATTGCTGCTTTGATTCTCCAGCACATCGAATTTTTGAGCACACTTTCCGTACTGAGGACAAGGGTCGCGTTCTCTCTTTCGCTCTTAGCATCGCTGAATGGCGTGACTCGCCAAGGAATCTTGGGGTAGGCTCCAGTATAAAGCCATTGCACGAACAGTTGGAAGACGTCTCGGCTACAAATTTCGTCTAGATTGTATAATGCGGGAGTTTTTGCAAAACTGCGTTTGCACAATGCCGATAGAAGGCATTGAGGAATCCACCAGCCTGGACCAGATCCGTGGTGCCGAAAGTGGACGAGATTACTGCTTGTAGTGCTAGGTCACCAACATCAGTCTGGAATACCTGCTGGCTTCCGGTATAACTCACCTGAACACCAATATATTTGCGTTAGGGTACGATGCCTTTGTGGACGCGTCCTCACAGCCGGTGGCCGATTCGCCTCGCTTGCGCTTGTTCGACATCTGGATAGATGACTCTCAATGGTGTTGTATGAGTGTGATGATCAAATCAGGAAGATCTCAAAGGGTCAGGCTTAAGGTCAAGGTATGCTTTTGTAAGTGCAAGGGTGTGAGCCGATGCAAGGTGAAGTTGGCTTCGTTTGCCCGTGGCCAAGCGAGCAATACCATGCTTCTTCCTTTACCTGACTGACCAAAGTTCTTCACCTGATTACTAGTGTCGTATGTCGACGTGCAAACGCATGTTCGGAAGCGAGGAGCTTGTCATTGGTCTTCCTGAGGTTAGGGGCAAAGCTCACCATGCGGCCCAGCCCTACCCAGGGGAAACGGTGCAGATCAAAGCGCAATGGGACAAAGTCACCTACTTCACGAGATCGCACCATTCTCATGAGAGCAATTTGCAGCTTGAGTCTCATCTAGACACGCATACATGCTGCTGTCCACCCTCTAAATGACTGTGGCAATGCATACCTCAATACGCTTCTATGTAATTGCAACATACTCACTTGCCTACATACATCCACTCCAAACTTCTTGCATCGCACCCACTCACCCTGATCTCTTTTGGCTCGAGAGGCATCAGATCGAATCCGTTGTCACTCAACTTCATGCCTTCTTTCTCGCCGAACACAAAGCCCTTCACCGGCTTCTTCGCACTGACGACTACACTTGCGTTGCCTTCATCATACTGAATCTCAATTTTTCTGTCGTCGAACTTGAGGTACTTGATAGGATCTGGCCATGCCGTATCGCGCGCAACGGCGACACCTTCGATCCAAAGCGATACCTCGACGACATACGGATCTTGCTTTGCGAGTTCAAAAGGCTGAAAACCTCCCATTGTCTCATCCTGGATGAGGATGTAATCGCAGAAAATCTCAGTCGTTTGGTTTGCCAGCACCACCAGCCCAGTCTTCGAGATTCGTTGTAATTCTGCACCGGTGTGGATGGAAAAGCACTTGATATCGACTTCACACTTCAGCTCAGCCGTCGTACTATTCGCGATCCAGATATCGAACTCAGCGTTGCGCCACAAGTCTTGCATATCGACGTGCCCTGTGTCGCGCTGCCAAGTCGTATCGGCTGGACGCATGGTCCATGGCTTGTACTTGCGCTGTATGCCCACCGTCACGGGCTGCATCGCACGCTTGATCGCGTAGTAGGCTGGCCTTGGAACAAGGTAGTAGTCCACGATCGCCCAGGACATTGTCGGCCAGCAGTCGTTGAGCTGCCACACCAATACTCCGCCACACTTCCGCTGGCCAGGCACCCCCCACTGGCGACGCCAGGACTTGTAAGCCCAAGACATTGCATCAGCCTGCATCACTTGCGTGAGGTGTGTGAAGCCAGCGAGATCATACCGAATGCGAAAGTTCTCGGCGACGTATGCCAGGAGACGGCGCTCATGCCCTGCAGCTTTATTGCGGAAATCCATTGCCATCGAACCAGGATATCGGTCTTCCGTATTTGTGATACATCGCTCGAGCGTGGACACGTGCGGGTATGCTTCCATGCCGAATTCCGACACGAAGCGTCCACCCAGGTTAGGGAGTTGCTGATATGGCTCCATGGTGCCGCCCCAGACGTTCCATTGATGGACGTCACCGATAGTAGGATCAACCTCTTGTGTAGTTGACCTGCCGTTACCAAAGGGCGAGCTGGGGTGATATACTGTTCCTGGAGATACTCGGCTGACAACACGTGGGAGGATGTGCTCGTAGATGTATCGCGCTGGAAATTCAGACTCTAGCCAGTGTTTCGGATCGACATTTTCGTCAAGACTTGGTCTGGACCAAGGTCCTGTCTCGACATGATCGACGTCGTACTGTAGTCCGTATCGCTCCACGATCTGGTAGTCTTCGTTGTTGCCGCACCACAAGATAATGCTTGGGTGATGCTGCAAGTGCTTGACATTTTGCTCCGATTCCCCCTCCACACTTCTTAAATACTCCTTGTTACCAGGGTAATTGGCGCAAGCGAACATGAAGTCTTGCCAAACAAGGATACCGAGCTCATCAGCGGCGTCGTAAAACGCATCGGCTTCGTAAATGCCGCCGCCCCACACCCTTAGCATATTCTGATTATCATCAGCAGCGAGCTCGACCCAGAATCGATACTTTTCTGGAGTCAATCGAGTGAGAAACGAGTCTGCAGGGATCCAACAAGAGCCGCCAATGAAGATGTCGACGTTGTTGATGCGGAAGTAGAAGGAGGTGCCATGCGAGTCGGGCTCTTGGACCAGGTCTACCTTTCGGAAGCCAAATACCTTTGACAGTGATTGCGGAGGAGATGACGCACTTGCGGAGAGCTGGGCTTCGGCACTGACGGTGTAAAGTGTCTGCGCACCGTATCCTCGCGGCCACCAAAGATCGATGTCGTTGACACGGAAGCTGGCAGTTCCCACGGAAGTCTTCTCAGTCGTCGATAGTCTCACAGACTCGCTCGCTACTTTTTCGCCCGTCTTATTGTTGGTAAGCGTGAACGTGACACCTCCCACCGGCCCAAAACCTGTAACAGTAGCCGTGACTTCAACCGACTTCAGGTGGTCCGCCAGTATATAGTTGATTGACAAGTCCGAGATCTTACAGACAAAAGTCTCAAGTACGATTGGCCTCCACGGCCCACAAGACATGAGGACAGGACCCCAATCCCATCCCCAGTGGTACTGCGCTTTCCGAACAGGGCCCCGAGAGATCTCGGTTTGGTGTACAATGAACCGGTGCTCATCATGTTCTTTCACGAGCTCAAGGCCCTTCTTCCGTGCAGATTCAAACACAATCTCAATGACATTGTCGGTGGCCTGTAACTTGGTTAAGACATCAACCGTATGCTCAACGAACATATTATCAGAGCCAAGGATTTTCTCGCCGTTCAGGTAGACTTGGGCGAAAGTATCCAATCCTTCAAACCTGATGAACGCACAAACATCGGGATTGCCATAGTTCGCTGCCGAATCGAAAGTGGTGCGATATGTCCATGTCTTATCGCCAACCCAGCGGACTGCAAGCTCGTTGAGATCATCAAAGGGATCAGGGATCCTGTGGTTCTTCAAGAGATCTCGGTGTACCTCTGTCGGGACGTCGTTGGCAGGAAGGTACTCATGGGTTGACGCTCGGTTGCCTTGCTTGAACGTCCAATTTGAGGTGAGTGTGGTAGAGGTGAACGGAATAATTTCGTTTGCAACCATAGTTACATTTGATGAGACTTGCTAGTAAAATAATTTTTGTCGTAACACAAAATTCGTGCGAGTGGTAGTGGTTGGGATACTGGGTGCATACTGCTGTTATGCTCGAGTTCGCAGGCACGCTTTGCCACTTTCGTTCGGTGCAGGCGCTCCACCAAAATTGTGGCTAGTCAATCAAGCGGTCCACCGTCTTCAAGTTGACATCGGGCCGAAAGGAAGGATTGCCAGTAAGTCAGGGCAATGTTTTATGAACATACTAATTCTGTTCGGCGACGTCGATGATGCAAAATGAACAAGCAGCTTCTCTCTCTCTACCTGAAGAATTAGGCCTTACAACCGGAGAAGGAGATGAAGACATGGGGGAAGAATGACAGAAGCATATGAGTTTTTGCAAAACCCAGTGTATGCTCTGCTTTACAAATCGGGTATCAGTACGTATAAAAGAGAGGCCATAGAAATGACTTAGAACAACCACAACACCCCAGACCCACTACGTGCCGCACCCGCAAGCATATCGTCCCCGGTCCCACGAAACGCGAGCAAAGACGGACTCGACTCCTGATACGGAAAGACATTGGTAACATCCGCAGGTATCATCTCCATAACACTACTCCAACCATTGTTAGAACGTTGAGCTGCCGAAAGGGACCGCCACCTCTCAGCAACTGCCATACCGATGTCGATGACAGACTGGCAATCCGCCAGTACCCTCCTAGCGTACGGCAGTCCCTGCGCCAGTTGTGATAAGTTCGTCGTACATTCCACGAAAGCATCCACGTGATTGGTTGTTTGGATGTGGCTCACATCTGAGGTGGATTGGGGCCGTAGCAGGAAAACGGCGTATACCAGCAGCGTGGCTGCAATCGCAGATGTCAAGTGGTGCCAGTGGCTGGGTGCAGTCATAATGTAGGGGTTGCTCATCAGCTTACGGATGAAATCGAAAACATCCGCTGCAAGGCCGCCAAGGTAATGGGCGGTGCCGCCGTTATAGGTGAGGTCGGTTATGCTTCGGAGGCCCAACAACAACATCGTCAGCTTAGGTCGCAGTTCTGTGAGGCTCTGCATAATCGGGTTGGACTGGGATTGTGGGGGGAAATTGGGGAACTGGACGTCGAGCACTTCAATTTTGGCAAAGCGCTGTGTGAGAAGCACTGTTGCCGTGTCGCTTGCCCTAGCATCTGCCGGGACGCGGAAAGTCATCGAAAAATACTCTGCGGCCAGGTCGACCACCCGGATCATATATGTGAGATATTCACAGCTGTAGTTCATGCGGCTGACGTCGGAAGGATTGTGTTGGGCGAGCGCGACCTTTGGCTGTTAGCGATAGTAATGCCTAAAGTATCTCGCTACTCACATGTCTGCGAAATTCCAGAGGAGTCTCAATGCCTTTGCAGTCGTGCAGTGACGCTGGTCGTCCGCAGGACAGCGAGACATGTTGGTCGACAATGTACCCCGTCCAGAATACGCATAACTGCCAGTATCCGCGCTCGGCATCTCGGATATTCCATGAGCTCTGTCGGTGTATGTTCAACTGTAGGATGAGGTTGCAACAAGTGCGGATCGCGCTATATGCTGCTGCTGGAATGTCGGCATAAGTCAAGTATATTGCCTTTTGATGTCAGCGTATATTGTGTACGGTCAGGACGCAGCAAACCTGAAGTAAGTAGCATTGAACAAGATCAATGTCATTATGGACCGGCAAGGACCGCTTGTCGATGATGCTGTCTGCCAGTCGAAACCAACCTGCACCTGCAGGACCTTCACTGCCAGAGACGACATTGACAATATCCAGCAGGTCGCAACATGCGAAGACGATATAGCATGAAGCTAGGAAATGGACATTATTGTCTGCGGTGCCATTCGTCATTAAACGCTGCACACGTGCGTTGAAGTCGACCTCATCGACGCATGGATAACGAAGATAGATGCCACCGAAGAAAGACGAGACGTACTGTTGGTAAGCTCTCGGTGCTGGAAACGGGAGCTCCCGGTCACCCACACGAACAGTGGGCATCGGCTCCTCGCCCATGTGAACGTGCATCTGCTCAGGCGTTGTCTGTCCAATTTGCTGGAGGTCTGGATGGATGGGATCGAGGATAGGCATGGAGAAGGCGTTCTCGCTCTTGATAAAGCCGTTGCCAGTCGCGTTCTCGCGCTCTGTGCTGAAGGCGTTCGCGGTGTTATCGTCACTTCGCTCCACGGACGGAGTAAAAGCCAACCCTCGCTCCTGCATCAAGGCCGCGAGCATGGCCTCGACCCTGGCCATGCGGCTTTCCATGGACATACCCATGGGATTATTCTCGCTGCCTCGGCCGTCGATGGCGTCGAGTCGAGGTATGAAACTTCTTTGCGATGCACCGTCGCCGTTGGAGTTGTGGAAGGACGGCTTCGAGGAGGTGGGTGTGGGTCGACTGAGGTTCTGCAGCACCTCGGCAGCCGTCTGATCTTCCGAGTAGAAGCAGCGCTTGCCATTCTGAGCGCATCGCTGGCATGGTGGGTTTTCGCCTGAGCACTACGCTTACGTCAGTGTTCCTATGTTCATCTCTTCACGGTCGCGTCTAATAAGGTCGGCCTAAACAACCAGCACGACTGATGAAGCCAGGCTTGAGGAACTTACCTTGAGCTTCGACCTCCGGCACGAGACGCCTGCAACCTTTTGTCAGCGGGATGCACGTAAAGAAGAGAAAGATGCCGCGCGCGTGGTAGCTATCACGGAACCATCGGAATGCGCTGAACATATCCAGCGCATCTCGGACGACGCGACTTACAAGCTTTGGGGGCGTATTTTTGCCGTATCTTTCTCCGCTTAGGAGACGATGATCTGTCGTCGTCCATATGACTGTATGGCGATTGCTGCTCATTCATGTTGCGTTAAGTGGTGGTGTTGGAGCGAGGTCAGAGGTCGCTGCTCGGAACGCGCACGGCTAGGGTGCACTAGCGCGCTTGCCTTGTGCTGATGGCCCCACAGTGATGTCTCCACTTCCTTCACTCATCTCTTCCCCGCCTCCAGCCTTACTGCCTCCAAGCATGGAACCAACGACAAGTGAGTTCACAAGGATGAAGTAATGTTAGAAAAGCGTACCCGTGATATTGTTGTCTAGCTTCACAGTGCTTTCAGGCTGCCATTGTCATCCTTCCAACTCCTGTTTTCGGAGAAGATGCCGTGCTGCGACCGCTTCATAGACTCAACTGGCCCAATCTCTCACTGACGGCCTTCATTCTGTCATAGAACTTTTCAAAAAATCGCTCCATACTGTCATCCTTCGATGCACGTGAGCAGTCAAGTACGACACCGGGATCGTGGACGACTGGAAAGAAGCCTTGTACAGGGACGCTAGATCGGGTTGACGCTTATGTATGTACTCACGTACATCATGTGAGCGAGACATCAGGCACGATTCATTCTCCTAGACCCTACTACGCTCTGTTCGATGTCAGTGATACCGTCGTGAACGCGGCACAACCCTTGAGGACTTCATGTCCAGAGTGGCTGGGACGCTGACGAATTCACATAGCTCCGGACCTGTGGATACAACGACAGTCGTAGCCTCGAACAACATGTTGAGTAGAGCTTCAGTGTCTATTTCACTACTGTTGTGTTCTTGGTAGGCTCTGTGTTCTGTGATACAACCTTATTCTAGTAAGAATACCCGCAAATGATGGTTGCCAGTAACCTGGTTAGGAAGAGACTCGAAGATATGGAATGGTACTGGTCTACACGACTGCGCAGTGTACATCGTGTGCTGGGTAATGAACTTCAAAAAGTAAAGGAGACGATCGGTAACTGGTCATTTGCTCAACCGCCGAGAACTCACTGCACGCTAGGAACATCTAAAGCAATCTTGGGAGTTACATGCCCTTATACTAAACATAGTTGAATTCAGGCTTCTTCTAGTTGTCTTCTGCCGGTCGTTGGCTTGGGAGGGCCTCTTTGTCACTGTTCACGCTCCAGAGAAGTAAATATCAATTATTCTCTTTCACTTTCATTTTCACTGCGCGAAAATTTTTCTCCGTCACACGCCATTACCAATCACACTTCTCAGCGCTTTTACGAATTGATCCACTCCATACTTGACCACACCGCCTCCGTACGCATCAATCGCTCTGCTTCCAAGACACGAAGATTACGCCTACGATGCGTCTACTCACTTCTATACTCGCCATGCTCGGCCTCCTCATCTGTTCAGTGGCAGGCCAGTGTGCGCCTCGTCCAGCTCCCGACGAGGGCTTCACCTTTTTAAACCTTCCGCTGAGGGAGCCCGTCAAGTCCACCCTCGCCACAGAATCGGGCTGCGGCTCCAGCACCTGGCAACTCGGCAGGCCACACATCCAGTCACGGCCGGATGACAAAGCCTTCACGATCTGGAGCTTCCACGCTATCAATCCTGTCAACCTTAATGAGTCCGTCCTATTTAGGTTCGTAATGGGGTCTAGTAACGCCTATGAGCTGAGGGAATCAAGCGAGGGCTACATCTCCTTGATCATGGAGCTCCGTTTTGCGGATGGGCTTTTAGTTCGAAAGGTGATCAATAGCCAGAGATCAAGCACCGGCATCGAAGGACGTGCAGATGTTTACACACGAGGCTGGTCAACTTGGGGATATTGGGGCACTGCAGCCGCTGCTTTCAGTGGCGACCCAGACGGTAAAGAGCTATTTGTCGAGAAAGGCGACGACGGCAGGGGCATTTATGGCTTTCTTCACCTGAAATCGGTAAGTTTGATCTCATTACGAAGTTGCTCGAACCCATTGTGTCAACCTAGAGGACACACTCAACGCCAAAGTTGGTGACACAAAAAAAACACCTTCATACCATTTCTTCCACTCGCTCACATGTCAACAGATTGCACCACCTCGCTTCCCATGCACATCCAACATCTCCGACCCAGTAACCCTCAATCTCCTTCCCGGCCTCGGCCAAACGAACATCATGCCTGACGCCTCTGCGCACGTCAACATCACGTGGACCGACCGTACCGAGTCCCGTACCATGCTCTTCCGTAACGGTATCGGCTTCCACGAGCAACTCTGGTCCGAAGCGCCATTCCATGACGTCGCGCCCATCTGGCGCCGGGGTAACGCACGCCTACATGTTGTAGGCGACGAAGCTGCAAATCACTCCGTTGTATGGTGGGAGGGAAGCAAACCTGATGGTACGCGGTTCAGTACCGTGTATGCGTCTGTGGATGGGAAAATTGTGAAGGAGGGCTGTGATAGCGGTCAGGGTGGACTGCTGGCGATTGAGTCGAACGATGCGAAAGCCGCTGTTGTCATCAAGGTCGCTGAAGGCATGAACCTTCGGCTTAACATCGACAAGAAAATACATTATGCGAGGAGCGTGGGTGGGGACAAGCATGTTCAGTACAGTCGCAGTACGGGCGCGGTGATGGCGACGCTGGGCAAAGATATTAGATTGACGGGCGTGGCGTGGTTGGAGGAGGCAGACTTTGTCACGCCGCCGTTCAAAAGGCCAGGGATGTGGTCTGGAGGAGGTGGAGGTAGCAGTGCTGCTGCTGTGGTGGAGGAGGGCGTGAGTGATTGGGTTCCGGAGTGGATCCAGGGGCGTGTTTGAGCCGCGCTGGCTGAGTTATGGTGATGATTCATCGTCCTTCTTGAAGGTGCGAGGATAGGTCACAGTATTTGAGTTGCTCAAGCCTCTGCGCCGTTGCTTCTTACAGGAACCTGTACTACTTTGGGATGTTGACTCTAGACAAAGAGAGGCAGACGTGGCATTGATGTCAACTTCGGAACATCTATCTTCTTCAGGGTAACAATTCTCGATGGAGACATTCCCAATTCAACATGTAGAAACTCGGTTGAAAATCCACTGAATCATGCTGCATATGGAGCACTATGAGCATGCGTACCGATGTCATTGCAAGTCCAGGACATTTGTCTTATACCACGGCTGTACAATCATCACACCTTAAGAAGTGCAAACATCCAGGGGAAAGTAATCCCTTTGTGTACAAGTATCGATTGAGGCCTGGCATATTCACCACTCGCTGCTGCTTCCTACCTTCGCTTTTGAACGCAATACCTAACGTAACGCATAGGAAGCTGAAATTGCTGATTGACCTTACTCGCGAAGACCAAGAGCCAACTATCGCAGCGAGCATCATCGTGACGAGCAAGAGTCGGTGAACAAACTCGCTCGCCTACGTCTTACCAATTGCCTCTACAAAATATTGTAAGAATCCAATCACTACGGGTACCGCATCCACCACACTGCCCTTTCCCCCACACCCCATTCACACATTCACATCTATGGTCCACCACTCAGTCGCAACCTTTGCGCCACAAATCTAGAAGCCATGCACTCCAATCTACACTCAACCTAGAACAAGCGACCCACCTCATCTCGCCTCAAGTCTATGCGCCACCGATCCAGAAGACCTGCACTTCATCTACACAGGACCTTGAAACCGCCCGTTCCCGCATGCACGTTAGCAGCCACGCGAGCCAACCTCCGAGCTTCTATGGCTCGCCAAGTGCGGGCAAATCCAGCACTACACGTGATTGGGGTGAAAGAATCCGGGTAAACCACCGCACCAAGAAATGGGCGTTGTTGTTGAATATTAACACCATCCTTCCGTCAACTAACTGCGTAGTGGGCGAGCTCGTGACGTGGAATTGGAATGTTGTGTGTCTGTTAAGAGAACCCGGACTACAATGACGGCGATCAGTATGACTGGGGCTCAGTCTTACTATCGCAGCAATTGCCAAAGGCGTAGTCTGACAAGATCAGATGGGGGCACGGGAATGTGAAGAGGAACGGAGCGTCCCTCACCGATAAATCCCGATCCACGCCGCGCCGTTACATGTCAGTTGTTTCTTCGGCGTCGCTTCGAAAGTGTATTGATCCTTTCGCTAAGATCCAAACTTCACATCTTCCAACCGCACAGACAAGGCTTTCGCGTGCCTGCGTTGGAGGCGCACGCGGAATATATTAAAAGCCTACTTCACCCGATCCTATGGGACTAGATGCGCACAGCAGGAGACGATCAAGCACCATAGTCTTGCACGCGATGCTGCGCGTCGAGGACTGAGATTCAACACGATGAGGCGCAAGAAAGAGATGCATGTGACTGCTACATATAGGTAACCTTTACCCTGGGGTCGCAAGCGCCGTTAAGTGAGGCCAGTCAAGCACGCATGTAGTAGATCTACCGCGCGCATGCTTGAAATAGTAAGCACTGCGCAGACTGCGTGTGTTCGGTAGGGTGTTGGTGTTTGACATCTGTGTGTCAACAAGCGACAAGTAGAACACCTCGACCTCGACCCATAGCTCTCGTGACCATTCCTACCCTACCCCACGAGGAAACCAAGTCACGGGGCTGCTTGCGACGTAGAAAGAACGGTCGCACGTCATCAAATCGCAGTCAGCTGGGGCGCCGCAACGATAGCGATGGGCGGTAGGAATATCGCACCGTTCCTTCCCTCCACCTTCCGTCTGATGTCAGCATTGTATCTCCACATGTCAATCTCCCCGATTCGCTACCCGCCCTCATCATATGGACGACGGTCGAGTATGACCCAGATCAGGAAACACATCGCCGACGAACGGTGTGACTCCACGAGACTGGTCTGGGGTAACTACGGGAACGGGTCCGGAGGCTGCGGAGCGTTGCTGATGGAGGTTATGAGGCGAGGAGATGCGCGCTCTGGTGTGGTGATGAGGGGTGGGCTTACGTGCCGTGTTATAGGGACATTGGCACACTGCGGTTGGTGTTAATTACGTGGTGGTCGCTGGAACAGAACAGTGGCGTAGAAGCAGCGGTTCGTTAGATGAAGGCGCCTGTTCTGTTGCACAGGATCCCCGTTTACCGACATCGTGACCATGTTTCGACCTTGTCTTCGCGCGCCCGTTCATGCAAGTCCAGCGCAGGAGACGGGGAAGCGAGAGGAGGGCGTTCGCGTAGAGAATACCCACGAATAGGCGAGGCGGATCTGACGGTGAGGGGCTATCCATAACCTTGTAGGCTGATTTGCGGATTTATCCTAATGTCGTACTTGTCGACTGCGGTGATTGGTGAACGTCCTTCGGCCCGGACAGCTCTTCTTTGCTTGCGTTGCCGAAGGTTGTAAAGATCGGGCCGTGTGATGAGAGTTCACGAGGTAATGTGATATTGCTGTGACTTGCACAAGTGTTGGTGAGCGTGGGGAGGTAGCACGATGATAACACTGACTAGTGCTCATTCTCCTGTACGTTACGTTTCGTAAGATGCAACGAGTGCTGCGTGATAGTGGTGTTGCACCTTTGATCGTGCTCACTCTCGTTGCCGGACTACCTGCTCGAAGCATGCGAGCGAACTGTGGTTTTGGCACACAAGGCGCCCACCACGAGCGGTGAGGCGGTGAGCGGTAACGCGCAGTGCACTATCGAAGATACGTTCGTACAACAGTAGTGTAAGCCAGAGGATTCATCCTTGGAACCTGGGGTCAGCGAACAGATTCCGGTGGAATGGTAAAGGGTCCTCGCTGGCTAGGCTATGTCGCATTTAATATGGGAGCGGCAGCCTTAGCTTATGCTGACCACGCTTCAGTACTCAAATGGCAGGTGTTATTCTTGAACGGACTGAACGCCTCGGGGTACGAGGTAAATGAATGTGCAGCTGACTGGTCACCATGCAGTATTACCAGAACCACAGTTACAAGAACCATACTGTCGGAACGAAGGAACAGTCTCGCCATGTGTCTACCACGAAGAAGCTCATGGCTGGCAATACCGTGTATGATCATGCTAGGTTTTCATTACAAACGCAAGTGTGTTAAGATGCTGATGAGCCGGTGCTGCAGGAAGGACTACTCAAGAAGGCAGGAGCTCTTGAATCGTCTAGGACAACCGGCTGTTTTGTTCCGCACAAGCTCTTCGAGTATTGTTCGAGACTTCACGGCGTTGAGCGATGCGCTAGCGTCTATCAGATGCCAGAGCTCTTTCTCGTGAGCGCACGTGTGCTCCGGAAACAGAAGGTCGAAGACGAATCGCGGTTAATGAAAAGAGCCCCTCGATCCTTCGGAAGAATGTCGCAACGGTGCTGATTTTTGCATTCTGATTCGCCGTCGCAATAGTAAATAGTACGGGCATGGCACAGTGCTTGGAGGCTGTTGGTGGAGGTGGGTAGATGTAACGACATTATCGCAGCACACCCCCATCCGCTTGTCTAATAAAGAAAGTCCCGAATTGCACGTTGGTTTCCCAATCCTTCAATGCTGAAGTAACCCCACCCGCGATGTTCTGATAAGCTCCTTGATAAGCACGTGGGGAGTGCACTGAACGCACGCGGTCGCCAAGAATGGGGCTTGTTCATGTGCCCAGTGTCTGCTTGGGGTATCTGAGGCTCGACTCGTCTTGTTGGTCTGTTTGCAATAAGACGGCTGGTAAGAACGAAGCATGACTTTATGGTAGACGAGAGCGGAAAAAGACGCGGGGCAACAAGCAAAAGTGACTTGTGACATACTGTACTCATCGTGGGAACCACGGCGCTACACTCTGGGCCTGCGATACTGTCGGTGACCGGCGTTCCTTCGAAACTTCATATCACTGCGGTGACCTTTGTCTTCTAGAGACGGGGGTATGCTGCGCGCTAGGCTCCGACGCCCAGGCAGTGGGAACCCAATGCTCCTTTGGGCAGACTTCACACCCCGTGTTAGGAAATCAACGATGTCCCACGCACGCGAAATGAAGTCCCGAGCGGCTGGAAAATGCCTGCGGATCCGCGAATCGCAGCGACGCTTTTACCGGGAGTGACCCGCGACGCCGATAGACAGCAACGTGCCGCGATATCATGACGGCGATTCGCTCAGACGATTCATGCAAAACTGGCGGAGGCAAGCATCAAAGTCCCCCCCGTACGCTAGAGTCATGATAGCGTGGCTCACTAACCGATAAAGAGAGCTCTCCGCTTTGTTCGAGGCATCGATGTGAGATGGACAAGGCTGGACACAATTTCGGGGGTGTCGCGACGGTGGCCGAAACCTTCGGCAATCATGGCAGTGGAAGAGGATGCCGTCGTCGTGGAGGCAGCATGTCTCAAAGCAGCTACGGCTGAAACGCCATGATGAGCGTGGGTGAGCACGTTGTCGGCTTGGATTGGATGCCAACGATACGAGCGAATGGACAGCGCATGAGACAGCCTGTAGCACTCAGTCTAGCAATGACGAGTTCGTAGCTCGTATGAGATGGTGCAAAAGCAAGGACATGCTCCAGAAGCAAGGCACCGGCGACATTCACAAACGATCGAGAAGTTGCAGCAATCAGCGCAAGCAACAACCGAGCACCAACCGACGCAACAGCCGGTGGAAGAAAGACGGGCGATTGGTGGTGAGAAACCGGGGGTGGATGACAGCCACGCGACGCTTGCAGATGGGGGACGCTTCCGCGCTCATGCCGCTCCAGAAGTGGCTTAAAGCTCCTTGCCTAAACCAGGCAGTCGGGCCCGCCAAGACCCCGGGAATGTGGCACTGTCACGCCGCCATCGTGGGTGCAATCGTGTCCCCATGCTCAGCTGCATTTGCGGGGGCGAGGTACACAATCGTCGTACCGAGTGGCACACGAAATGCTATGAGAGAGAGCCAGTATTGGAACATGGTAGATGTTCTTCGTAACGTTTGTGATTATCGGCGCTTGACCTATTTACAAACGCACAGCCGATACGCTGAGTGTGTCGCGTAGGCGCGGGTGGGTGGCTGTTCCCGGTGCGTCACGGAAGTTGGTTCTGCCCGTTTGACATTTGTCGACAAGAACATGATCGGCAAGTATTGTATGAATGTTCAATTTCGTGTAACAAAACCAGTCAGAATCTGAGACCGAAAAAGCAGATCCTACAAATGCTGATAGACAGTGACTGGGTAGCTGGGATCATCATGACTTGATCGAGAGTTGATGTTAAGTACCGGTAACTTCAAAGCGAGAAAGACTCTGCAAGCTACGTCGTAACACTATCATGTTCTGTGAGACCTCTCCACGGTTTAGCTGGTCATCGTTGTAATACGTCAACCCTGTGACATGTCGTGATATGACTTGAGCGGCAGCGGCGCAAGGGACGGAGGATAAAGGTCACTGTAGCTACGGAGTACCTGGCTGGATGTAGAAGTGATTCGCTTCATAAAGTCCTGTCGGAGTTGCGCACTACCTTGAAAGGTACTTGCTCATCAGCAGACCAGGAAGCCCAGACGTGTTGATGCAGAGCTGAATGTCGAGCACGACATATGCTGGAGGCGACCAAACGGCCCCCAAACACAACAGCATCCCACTCTTAGTCATAGTGCACATCCTGTCTCTTGCTACGCAGAGTTGCGAGGTCGGTGAGACCTGATGTTCGAGATGCCAGAACTCTTGAACTCGTAGTACAAAGTCTTCCGGGCTCACGGTCCGGCAAGGTTCTAGTCAACAGACGACAAAGGTAGAATCCTTCCACAGCCTACAACACTAGCGGGGCCTGGAGTGTACCGAGGATGTAGAACTCGTCTGATCTGCTCAAAAACTTCGAGGCACGCGACAGCTAGAAGAGGTCGAAAACGGCCCGCGATTGCGCTGAGGTAGTGAAGCTGGAGGGGGTAGGTTACGTGCCACTTGGATCATCAGCGTTGCCTGGTTAAACCGAGATTCGCACTGTACAACTCATGAAACAGGCAATCACGCCGGAAATGGCGAAGATGGTAGGGTGCACATGACCCATTTGCGGCTCTGTGATTCGGCCTTAGTCCCAGATGACCTCGAGAACTTTGCCCGTCATAGGCCAACGAGCAAAGCTGTGCCTGTCGCATGGCTTTGGGCACGGCAGTGGCAGTAGTACTGTGCGCAAATTCGGCGGGGTACCCCGAATTTGAAGCCGAACTGCTGAAGAACGTGACTGTCTCAGAGCTCGAGAATAGACAACGTTTAGCCTTCGTGGCCACCGGGCTTGTCCCTCGTGCCATTATTCCTCCCATGCGACGGCCAGCGCAGAGGGAAACCTAGCGAACAATTGCTGGCAATCGTAGTGGGCATGGTGTCAGCGCTTCCTCGAATACAGCTGTTCGCGGTAGACTAGATGGAGGATCCACGGACAGAGCAACACCGAAGCGGCGTGTCATTCGATCGAGCAAAGACTGCACTCTTGACCGTCAACGGAAGAACTCAAGGCCCCGTGATGCTAAACGCGTGCGGAGAGACTCGCACAAGCGGAAGGTTGGGTCCTTAATTGGAAACCAGGCTGCCCTGATCGTCGTGAAGTCGTGAGGCTCTCCAGCAATATGAAGCATACGATATCGTCAGGGTGCACGACTCTGCAACACCGGCAATCCTCGAGAGTGCTGATCTGGAAACCACATGACCTGGTGGACGACGAATTGGGCCCGTCGGAACAAGCGAGAAGGGGAAAAGAGACGCTCGCGGAGAAGCTGGGTCACTTCCGCGAAGCGAAAAGAGATCCCTGGCGCTTCTCATCACATGCTGCACAGAGGCTGCGCTGTCATTGCTGACACAGCTGTATTGTAACGTAATATATTTCCAGACGCTCAGGTGACAAGAATGCGTCCCACCAGCCCGCGAGCGTCCACGGGAAGTTTGCAACCAGTCAATGAGCGTTTGTAGCAGAGTCAGCGGCGACAGGAGGTCAGCATCGCGGCGACGGGCTGGCGGTTTGCGTGAGTTTGGGCGACGGACATGAGACGAGCCCAAAAGACGGCGAGTCAGCCTCTTTCCACGGGCATTCTCGAACGGCAACCTTGTCGGCGCACGGCCTGCGAGGAGAATCATGTGCGCTCCCCACGCCGAGGCCAGCACTGAGAGCCACGCGGGCGCAATACTTTTGGCGTAGCCAGTGGCGGACGGCACTGCATGCGTGTTGTCGCAGAGTGCGGATTGTGCGATCTGAGGGAGTCACTGGACCAGATTGCCACGAGCGGCCGCAGAGCCTGGTGAGCAGAGACTGCCAGCGCGGCCGCCTTTGGCCAGGTAGTTGTCACTTTTCACAAGCAAGCAAGCGAAGACCGGTAGGCTGTGACCGTGACCGTGGACGCGCAAATTGCCGATGTGTTTAGTCGCTGACAGGGGTCCAGGAAGATGGCCAGGCCCCGTCGCTTCTTCCCCCCTGCAACCCTGCTACTACTGTGACGCCGCGGCCTTCCTTTATACCTTGAATCCGCACCCACATCGGCGGCTTGTTACCAACGCATTTTCCCCAGCTTCAGTCCACCCAAACGACCCTTCTTCCTCGCCACATACCGTATCTATCTATCCATGTATTCGAGATATCTGTAGTAAAGCCGGCGCACTCTCTGCTGGCCTACTGTTCTCTCGTTGACGCAATCGCTACCTCGCCGTCGCTGACGCAAGCGGAACGACTCCACCACACGCACATCATATCCACATAGTACAGAGTACCGACCCCCAGGACCCCCAGGAACCCTCACACGATGCCTCTCCGCGCGGAACGCCCCATTGTGCGCGTAGAGCACAGCTCGATGCACACTATCGAGACGCGCAATACGGAGAACCTGTTCGGCCTCTGGTCTGGTAAGTCAAGTCTAGAGCCGCGTTCCAAATGCCCACCGCCACTAACGCATGCATGTTGCAGTCTTTGCACGCTGCTCTCCGGCCATGGAGGACGGCAAGCGCTATGAGAATATGGCATGGCGATTGTGGTCGCGCGAGACCTTCTGCTGCCAGCCCGACAACCTCACGGCGGCGCCGCGGTGGTCATTCGAGCAACAGTTGCCAGCAGAGGTGCCCGAACTATCAACAAGCGTAGCCTCAGACGACTCCAATCTGGAAGTCGCCATCGCCTCGACTGCCCGTTCCGATTCCACCTCGGCACCGCGTCCCGACCTGCGCCGGCACGACTCCGCAAACAGTCAAGCACGGGGCAAGCACATGACTCCCATCGGCCTGGAAAAGGTCGTCAACTCGATCCAAGAGAAGAAGTTCCTCGAGCCATTGTCGCCACTGCCGCCGCAGCTTGCCGCACCTATCGTCGAGCAGCACGTGTGCGCCGACATCACGACACCCCGCCCCTCGTCCCCGCCCACTACCGCTCGCCGCATCCCGGACTCGTCGACATCCACCGTTGCAACCACCCAGGGCAGCGACGCCATGAGCCCCGTAGTTGGCTCCGAGGCCAGTGCTTCCACTGACATGAGCCATCACAGCGTCGTTCGCGGCTTCGAACGCGGCAACATCTCGACTTCTGTCCGCTCAAGCACCAGCCTCAACCCCACTCCCATCCTGAAGTCTTCGGCTAGCTTTGTCGCCAGGCCACCGCCGTCCAAGCTGGACATGGGCAAGAAGAAGCAGCCCATGTTCACCCTGGGTGGCTCTTCCGACGAGGACGCCGCCAGCTCCTTCGAGGCCTACTCTCTGAAGCGCAGCTCTCTGACTGAGAATCTGCGCAAGGCTCCTTTGATGCGCAAGACTACTTCCTTCAAGAACGAAGTCAGCACCCGCACCTACCAGGAAATGACATCGGAGAGCGAAGGCGCCATCGAAAGTGACAGCGAAGACGATGTCGATGAGAGCGCTATCGACGACGACGACGAAGACGAGGATGATTCCGACGCCGAATGGGAAGACGACAACGGAGAGGAGGAGAGCGTTCCCGCCAGTCCCAAGCAGGGTGGCCTGTTCCGACGCGTCGACTCCAAGCCAAACCTCACTTCTCACCGTTCTCTCCTGACGTCGGCGCTTCACGAAGGTGATCGTGCACAAGCCATGCAGAACGCAGCTTCACGATCACAGCCCGCCATCCGACGATCACGCACCACGACGCCTAATGGTCCTTCGACTGGTACCTCTCCTCAGGAAGAAGGATTGATCATGCGAACACACACCCGAGCCAAGCCTATCATCATGACCACCAGCAATACTTCGCATCCTCCAGCCATGTCGCCTCGTACCACTAGGCGTCACATGCTTAGCAGCGAGCTCACAGGGTAAAATACCTCCCCTCTCCGTTCTACATAAATTTTGCTAACTCCTAGTAGAAGCCTGCGACAGAATCTATTGTGGGAGCGCCAACAAAAGAACGCTACCAGCAACGCTGTAGCGAAGCGCCAACAAAGCGCAGTTTCGCTTCCGGCTCTTCGACGAGCAGCGACCACCAGCAACATCACTGCCCTGCCATCGCAAGCGCAGATTAATGTGGACAACACTGCTCCTTATAACCGGGACGGCAATAAGGACACCAACTCCTTCAACGAGCAAGAGTACTACAGCCAAGGACTCAGCGCGTATCATTCACAAGGGTGGTAGCTACGGCACCATCTCTTCGTCATTGCACTTTAGCGGCATTTGCAAACAGCTCGGCGTTTTTGGGACTTTTCTTTTCTTCATTCGCCAAACTCGGCTATTCTCTGGACGGCCTTTCATGGCCCATGATCCAAAAGCACTTTGAGACCATACAGGACTCACTATGCCGTGAGGCTATGAATCTCTTCTTGCAGTTTAAGATAACGGGCTCACGCCAGGTGGAATGGGCTGGACTTGTCACGAGACATACCTCGACTGTAACATATTGCATTCTGTACTTTTACTGGACTCAACGGAGTCAAAGCCATATACCCACCGGCACTGGACGGCTTTGCAGAGCCGCCTGACGACGATAGCGTTACCTCTACATGACATCGAGGATAATTAGCTAGTACTTAATGACAAAAAGCGGATTGATCAATAGCTCCTTCCACATGCAGTTCGTAGTGATGGTGACTGGCCGGTGAGCAGATGCAGACTTCATAGACTCGCAGTTCCCGTCAGCTGCGGCCGGGGTTAGACGTCTCAACAAGAAGCACGCGTGTTGCGAAGAGCCAGTTGCGTTTAGCAGCATCTTTACCGCTCTTCTGAATCATCCATAATAATAGGGTGCCCAGCAAGCGCTAAAGCACGCTTCTGTGGGCTCTCATGCAACGCCGCACGCAACTACTCTAGCGAGCATCTCTAATTCTCGTCGCATCTGCCGCAAGTAAACAACATTCGAGCACGTTTCCCGTGTCACGATGGCAGCTTTGACTTTGACATGTTTATTGTGACAATCTACAAAACGCGGATCGGCCAATATGCCTCGGGCAGTGACAAAGTTGGGGAGCAATTCGCGGCTATTGCCCAGCGTCTCCCTCGGTCCGGCTTCCTGCGCGTCCCTGGCGGGCGACGTGGTGACGGCTCTCAACCATCACAGGGGAGGAGCAGACAGCAAGGGCAGGCGGAGAGGGCAACCCTCGTGAGACCATCCTTGCGTGCTATTGACCAGGAGTTCACCGACGTGCAGCGTGGCGAGCGCATCTGGGTTCCGTCGTGCGGCGTGGGATCGCCGTCGAGACTCGAGATGCGCTTCAGCCTTACGACTCAGGTTACGAACTCAACATTATGGTATTGTATCGCATCGCATTTCGCGCGTTCCATAGTCCATTATTGTGCAATGACTGAGACTGACGGTGGCAATTGACTCACTCGAATGCATTACTATGCGAACGACGATGCGTCATAGTTCTGCAGAGCTCTTATCAACTCAGATGCATTGTTGTTGGTCATCGACGTTCAAGGCTCTTCCCCCCTTTGCATCAGCATCACTCAACCTCCACGCAAGGCTTGCCAGCTCCACTCATATGCCCCGTCTCTCTGCAATTGTTCACTACCCCGGATTGCACGGGCTCAGCTCAGCGCAGCCTCCGAAGCAGTCATCTTCGACTCACTCACTCCGCATTGCATCCTATTTGCGACTCCCTAGACAATCTCCTGACCACCAGATGCTAAAAACAACAGTCATCCATTCATGCAGACGGCGAAATGCGCGCTCCATCAGGCACCCGCAACGCTACCCCGCGACACAGTCGGTGATGCGCTGGCATCTTAGCGCCTGCATGGAGGTCATCTGAAGTTTCTCTTGCACCTGAGTGGGAGACATCCTCAGCCTCACGAACAAGGAGCTCCGCCACCCCGGGAGGCGGACTGACAATTGCAGGTCAAACGTCCGGTAATACGCTTACAACCCTCGTCCTGTGACTGTGATAACGAATCCTCTGGCGGCTGTGGAAAGGCTCGTCGTCACGAAATGTTCCGACCTCGCATCACCATTTGTCGCACTCGTGGGGGTTTCGTCACATGTTCTGCGACTGTCACACCTTTCACGGGATGAGATGAGCTGGCGACTGTTTCTCTTGTCGCCCATGATAGTGGTGGTGTTGTTGATGTCGTCGATCTGGCGCCCTGTCCTGCACGTCTCAGCATCTACATCGACGTGATTAGACACGGCAGCCTGACTCGCTTGCCTTGTCAACTGCCGCCGTGCAGACGCAACAATGCAATACGCAGATCAAGCCGTCGAGACCGCCCCCAGATGTTGTGCGTGCATCTAGTAGGCGCGGATATCATTCCCATTGCCTCGCCGCAAAACACCGCACGACGCCAGGGTTCCATCAATATTTCCTGCATTACCGGAAGCCCAACGTGCAATGTTCTCGACGTACCAGACACCGAAGCCAAGGTGTATGGCTTACTGCCGACGCGTACACGGTAATCATTACATCTCTTCTTATGCTGCTCTGTCTTGATCCTATTGCCATTAACGATTTTCGAGCTCCGCGCTGTATGCGGACACTGCTAGCGGCGAGCACTTGTAGCTTCGGTTGCCGTATGCGGAAGTTGCCTTCGACATCAGGTGAGAGTTGTCTCGTTGCTCAAACGTTGTACAAGTCGGCACCCCACGTATACAGACGCACAGTACGGAAGCCAGGTTAGGGGGAAACAGATCTTCGGCTCTAGGCGTGCATGTCGTTTCACTGCAGATTCAAGGGACTAGCTTACCTGACATTTCTCACTCGAGTCTCTGAAACACTGACACAAAGCAAGAGATCATTCTACTACCTGATGCCCCTGGAGCTATCACCCGAGCTGCACGCGATGTTGAGCAGAAGAACGGTAGGTTCATCGGAGCAATCACCTTCATTGCTGCCGCCATTTCTTTTAGCTTTGCGCCATCAATTTTACCCCAGCTCAACAACATGTACGTCATTTTTACCCCAGACTACACACTTCCATGTCTCAGTTCCCCGCCTGGGCACTACGGTGTCAAAGCGCAGCCACGAGGTCGTCCTCCAACCTTGCGGACCGACTTGGAGGTCATTATTGTTTTCCTTGACAGCGCATCGAAATGTGTAGGGTTATCATGTCGCGCCTGACATGCCAGCCGTGTTGTTGACTGACGCTATGAACACACATTTTAATACTGCTTACCTACAGCGAAGGTGCCCAACCTACATACCCTGTCATCGATCGATTAAGAACTACCATTCTAGGTGGTAGTATCAGGTATCAACAGACTCCAATGTGAGATGTAGCCCAGGATCAACCATACGCGCTGAGATACCGAGGTATCTCACACGCGTCACGTTCACAAGTTACAACGCCCGAGCAATAGTTTGGTACGCGACCCGCAAGTTCAACGGCGAGGAAGAAATCCGCTCGCAGGAGAAGCTTCCGGTAAACTTCGCGCCAACGGCACCAATCCGATGCGCCGGCGTATGTTCTCGATCACCACAAAAAGCTCGATCGTAAATACAAAGTGGCGTCGAGGTCGCCGGGCAAATTCATCAAGGCACAAAAGTGCAATCACAGGGCATGCCGGCATGAAGTAATGCTCCACAGGAACGGATGGCTGTAGCAGTCTGCATGAGATCCATTGCTTGAATTCCGTCCTCACTGTCACGATGCAGGTGAGAAACAACACAAACATCACCCGCAAAGACTTCATGATGTCTGACATCACCCATTACAAACACCACGCCAACTACCCAAACGTCCATCACGAGCGTGCTCCAACATCCGGTACGCTACCCGATACCAGCCTCGCCCAGTCCTCGGTCCTGTTATCTTTCAAAGATTCTTTACATACATACCAAGTCAGGCCGGTCTTGAGGAAAATTGAACGTTGAAGCCAGAAGGTCAGCTGCGTCGGTTCACTTTTCCAGAAAGTTTCGGTAGGCGCTTCCCCGCGAAAGGTTAATAGCGTTACTTACTGCTTTTGGATGCGTTGCACGCGACGGACCCTAGTACGAGTTCAAGCTTGAGACTCGCTTGTGGGTGGTTTACGTTTTTTTTTGGGATTGTCATGCGACTTGTTTTATGTATGACGGATTGTGTGAGTAGCTGTGGAGGGTGATGTATGATGAAGTGGTTCTGCAGGATGACAACCACGGTTCAGTGGAGATTATCACGTTTGCGGCATGTCTTTCCGGTCTGGACGCCCGTGATAGTCGCCACTGCGTGCCAGTCTCATTGGTAGGCCCAAAGTGCCGTCCTTCATGACGAGGCGACTATCGATATTTCCAGGCCCAGAAACTATCACATCTCCAATCCCCTATCATCACCACCTCGAGACGAGACAGGAAGGTTACGATTCAGGGAGGAGGTTGACCGGTAGTCCTGTACGGCAATAGTTTGCGCCGTCTCGCATCACAGCATCCTTGAAACTCATCAACAGCACGACACATGTCATCGGGACGTTTGCCACCTTCCCCATTACCAGGCCAAACTCAAATCCGTCACCCCAGGTTTATGACGAGAGCGCCCGAAACGGTATGCCTACCGCCATCACGCCCAGACAACAACATTTCTTACACCGAAGGCCAAATTCGCGACTCATTACACCGAGCATCTCCCTGTCAACATTACCTCATGACATACCTAACCAAAAGACAACAACCATGATCCCCAGCTCCATCCCCGCCCCCCGGAATCGGCGAAAATGACTTGCATCAATTTTTTGCGAAGGACCACCCCAGAAGATCAATTCTGGGGTTAATAGTCACACGGCGGGGAATTATGACGTCTGTTTTCGGTAAATGCAGGTACAGTTTGATTGTCGATCACATGCATTGGGTAAGCCGAGAGCCGGGGACGCGCAACGCTGAGAATAAAACAATGGAACCCAGGACCGGGTGTATTTGTTTATCCGCGGGATCGAGACGAGCTGGTGATGGGGAATCTCGTGATGAGGTGGGGTTTAGATCGTGAGGCTGTTGAGCCGCGGGAAGATGCTCGGTAGAAGATGGGCCGCGCGACTTTCGAGTTGGCGTATTCGCAGTACTAAACTTCACGGTAATGGCGTCAGCATGCGGGTTTTGGGTGTACCACATGCAACGGTTGTTCGAGACGCCAAAAGGCACTTCACCCGACGTCTCCACTCTTGCTCAGCTCCGTCTGTCCTTCCAGAATAACCGTGCCCTCCACTTGAATCCAAATCGAGCATCATCTCAACCACAGACCGTATCCGCATTGCCACATTCGGCCTGCGCGACGTCCTACCCAGAGTTTGCAGTCCATCATCACGAGGACGTACATGTCGCTGGCTGGCGGAGATCTCTGTTGGATATTTGTTGGGAACGAACATGTGAATCGTTTGCTGACACGCAGCGGGCGGGAAGTTCCTTAGAGTGCTGCATGTGGGCAGCAAGAATCGTTTTCACGTGCAGATTGAAGTTGTTCTTTGAAGAGGGGCAAGTGGCAGGTATTCTGCTGCCCAACACCACATCCCAGCGTGAACACCTAGTATGTATTTTACCCTCGATTATTCAGATATCTTTCTTCCCATTCCTCAACGGAGTAAAGTGCGCATCTCTTTCCCCATTTCTCCACCGCCCGTCTTGTATTTGCACGTGAAAGCATCCGCGCACGAAAACCATGGATCTTTGCCCAATAAATCTCCACTTCTTTCTTTATGCTTGCGCCCGACATGTTCCGAAGCTCAGCCACCCATCCGAATTCTAGACCTTTTGATACTACATGGGCCCGCATGAGCACGCACAAGCTCATTCTGAGCCACACTTGGGCGTGACCGCCACTCCACTTCTTCGGTGCATGCTTCTAGCGCGGCTTTAGGTGCGGCTCTGCTGCAGGGCGTGCTAGTGCGCTACTGCTTTGGGTAATGTGCGATGGAGTTTTGACATGTCGGCCAGGTGCATTTTCTTGCTGGCGTGGAGGCTCTGCGGGCGCGAAGAAAGTTCTTGTTCGATGCGCCACTAGTGTTTTGCATTGCAGCTTGCATACGCAGCGGGTGTGGCTGGCCTTGTCAGGTGCGGATGGCGAAGTTGCATCCGTTGCTAGAGCAGGTCTGCCGATGTTCCGCGACACTGACAGAAACATGTAGTCGGGCCGGCACGCCTGAGGTATGCCCCTGGACAGGAGTTGCTGGAGCCTGGTAGGCTGTGAACGCGCGTGAAGGCTGTGTACGGAATCGATAGTCGTGAGCAGGGTGGAGGGAGCGGGAAAGGGGTGGATGTCGGGTTGTGGCTCGATAAAGCCTAGGGCGAAAGGCTTGATGTTTGATGATGAGTAGGTAAACATGAGCTTGAATCTGAGACAATTTGTGACGGTGTTACGATACATGTGGATTCTGATTTACGTTGGGAGAGTGAATGTCGAGACACGTGAGATGCTTCAGTGAGCTCGATGTACCAAGTCAGCGTTGTGTCGTTGATGTCTTCCCAGCTCTTCACCATCATCATATCAAAACTGAGTCAACTTCTTTTACCATAGCAACTATGAGCTTTCCAAAAGTACTTTAAGACGAACGTAAACAAACCAGATTCTGTTTGACGACCAAGTGATTTACCACGACGATCGTTCCAGAAACGACTGCGACATATTCTAATGTTCAAGGAAAGCTTAGGGTGCGCTGTTTACAATCCAAATTAATATCACTTGCTTTTAGCAAACAAATAGCCCGTTTCACTCTATGCTTTGGTGAATTCATACATTGAACCACCTCTTCCGTGAACGCATGAGACGTTAATCACTAGCGAAAGAACTCTATTCTACTCCACAAGCCAGTATATTGTCAAGAGTCCAGGCAATTAGTCGTGTAGCAAGTAGAGCAGTCGATTTTTTTAGTTCACATTCCATACACGCCAATCTACGAGCAGAATAGCACATTTTCAAGACATTCCTTCCAAGGTGTATACCCCTTCCATCTTGTGTGTTCCAACAAGGGCCACCATTTGCACGCCTCTACGCCAGCACTTAACCGACTTAGCACTTCAGGTCATGGACATCAAGTGCCAGATGGTAGTCCTTTTGCATTCCAACATTTATGTGGTATATAGCTTGCCATCACCAGATCGCGCGCCTGATGTCACGATGGTCTGATCCTTGAACGCAAGCATCTCGTGCCCACCACCTGCCTCGCTATGCCGTGCAACGTTGCGCTCGCTCTCGCGTTAACGGCGTCTAGAATTCGTTTTCGTCGTTGCCCGCGATAATCACATTGTTGACCTGCAAGCGCGTGAGTTAGTAACGGAGAACAGCGTCAGCGAGCTCCAGAATGCAAGAAGTCGAAGGCAAGGCCGAGACATGTTGTAGCCTTGCGTGGTACGAAATGCAGAGCGTTTGTCGCGTGTAACATGCCAGCACGCCGCCCCGCTTCCCCGGCATTTCGCGCGAGGAAGGGAGCACGGAAGGGAAAGGGATGGGTTGATACATGTGCTGCTGTATCAAACGCACAATACAATACAGGAAAGAAAACAAACGTACCTTTAGCACCATCCTGCAGAGTTGTGTAGCGAGCAAAAGCTGCTGCCTCTTGGAGATCAAGGGATCGATAACGAATGCCTCCTTCATGTCTGTGAAAGCAGCTAGTTAGCACAATTCGGCGAGTAGTTCAGCCACTAAAGTGGATCAAGATACAGGACTCTGTGAAAACAGCAAAGGAAGCTCGCTTCTGTGATCTGTCTCATGTCCACTCGTGGTCGCGAGGTTAGATGTGAAGTGACCTGTGTGTGGCGTGGGGGGATGGCGCTACATCCCGTGGAGGCGCTGATAGCGGGTACAAGATATGCACCACGGGACAACCATGTAACAAGCGTTTCCGAGGGTGTGCCGCGGTGCGAGTGTGAATAGAGGCGGTGTGGACGAAAAGGAAACACAGCTGCAGATGCCGAGTACGGGACGTAGATGTCGGAAGGAAGATGAAACGGACAAAATCGACTCGCTGGGACTAGACTCACCATTGCTGCCCGTCTGCATGCAGTCAACACCCAACCTTGTGTTCTTCTCCTTGGCTTGTCGGGACTTGATGTTGGCCAACGTCTCGATGGGACTGAGACCAGAGTTCTCTGCCAGTGCCATGGGTACGGCGTCAAGAGCATCGGCAAAGGCGCGCATTGCATACTGCTCCAAGCCAGGACTCTGCATGAATGTTAGATAACAGAGACTGCAAGATCATTGCCATGCTTACCTTGACCGCGGCATCCTCTACAGCCAACGAGCACGCGACTTCTGCTGCACCGCCGCCGTAGACGATACGGCTGTCTGTGACTAGGTTGCGCACGACACAGAGAGCATCGTGTAATGACCGCTTGGCCTCGTCGATGATCTGCGACAGTCAGCAATTGATCTACCAACAAGAGAGATCCAACCATCAGATCTCTCCAAAAGAGCTTCAGAGCATACCATCTTGTTGCTACCCCGGACGAAAACGGTGACGGCTCTTGTGTTTGCGCACTCCTCGATGACCAGCATCTTGTCCCTCGTCGTTCCGAAGGTAAGCTCGCGAACAATGCCTGCCTTTCCGAGCTTCTCTGCACTCAAGTCCTCGAACCGCGGGACGATGCGACCATTCGTTGCGATTGCGATCAACTCGATCTCGGGACCTCCTACCCACCGTACTGCTGGCAGCTTGTTTGTGAGAAGGAGATGGTTCGCCTCGTCGTCGAAGCCCCACTGACAGATGACCACGTTCGCGCCGGTGTCTTTGATCTGCTGGATCATCTCGGTGAACTTGTTGGACTCGTAGTTTTGTAGCTTCTTGAACTCCTCGACTGTGGTGATGTCCAACTTGTGCTTAGTCTTGGGCTTCGGGGGCTCGAATGCGCAGGTCAGGATAGCCAGTTTGGCGTCCTTGACCTCATCCGGCATCTGCGGATGCGAGAAGTCCTTGTCTATTATGACACCCTTCACCAGTAGTGAGTCCTCGAGCGAACCTCCCACCTTGCCGTCCACCTTGATGAGCTCGAAGTCGACGTCTCTTCGGTCCAGGTCGGCGACGGAGAGAACAGCGTCCACGGCAATCTTGGCGAACTGGTCGTGCGCCTTGGAGACGATCTTACTGCCTAGCGACGTCTTCGCGACCCGGAACAGCTCCTCAGTGTTGTCCTTGGAGAAGTGAATCTCGTCCGAGATCTCGTCCAGCCTCGCCACAGCGACTTCGCAGGCCTGGTCGTAGCCATCTGCTATCCTGATGGGGTGGATGCCCTTGTCGATGAGGTCCGCCGCTTGCTCGAGCAGTGCGCCGGCCAAAACTACCACACCCGTTGTGCCATCACCGATCTCGTCGTCTTGTGACTTGGACAGCTCAACCAGCAGCTTTGCGACGTGGTTCGAAATCTCCATCTGGGAGAGGATGGTGGCGCCGTCGTTCGTTACGGTAATATCTCCATCGGGCGATATCAGGATCTTGTCAAGTCCGCGGGGTCCCTGTTCCAATAAGTTCATGTTCGTCCTTTCCTCCCATCCGTGCATACCAGCGAGGTTTTGACGATATTTGCTACCGTCTTCGCGGCCAGGATATGTGACTTTACGGCCTCGTTGCCATGCTGCCTCTTCTTTTTGCCTTGACTGCACACACAGTCAGCGTCTAGTCCCTCTCCGAGCCCATACAGAAATTATAGAGTCTCAACGTACTCTCTGACGATGATGAACGGCCTGCCCGCCTCATCTTTCATCACCTGCGCTGTAACCCATTCAGTCAGCCCCAATTTCTCTTGATTCGCTGGATATAGCTTCGGTCCGGGATTATTTCGAGCGCATACCATTTGATAGATCGACGTCTGCAGTGAGAGAAGTATTAGCATCTATTTGGTACCAAAATATAGTGGACCAGGATTTGAACTCTGAGCTGTTGGAGCCTGAACTTACTCATCGTGACGCTGAATTATGTGCCCGCTGAACAACAATAAAGAACGAAACAGCTTTTCTGCAAGCTGTTCAAAGGTAAGAGCAGCTATTACTGCGTATTCGGTGAAGTGAGGGGTGGTGGGGTATCGTGTAAACAGCTCTGCCTTCATTGCGAAATTTCCCCATGCCAAGATATTGACGCACGGTCGCAGCTGCGCGGTTCGACGCGCCAGAGCTCTACAACCTCCGCATTAACCACCTGCACCACCGAAGCAGACCTTCACCACCACCACCACATCCTTACAACCCTGCGGCGCGTGCAATCACGCTCCTTCCATCTATGTCAAGCTTCTGAAAGGGATCGAGAGTGACTCGTCATCCCTCACCAATAGCGACAGCTATTCAAGATGCCTCGTAAGTGCGCCTACCGAAGAACCATTGCACTGCGCGGTGCCCTTTGCTAACATGCGCACAGCCGCACTCAGCGACCACGAGGCCTCCTCCGACAACGAGATCCCGGCCCAGAAGACCACCAAGCCAAAGAAGGACGAGCCGATACAGGAGGATGAAGAGGTCGGTGATGCCGACGAAGAAGAAGAGCCGGACGAGTAGGCGCACGTCGAATTATGCGTTGATATGCGCTAACGACGCGCCAGATATGTCGTGGAAAAGATCATGGGACACAAGTTCGTCAATGTAAGCAACCAACTTGCGCGTACCGCTCCTTGACTAACAGTGTCAGGGCGATCTTGTTTTCGAGGTGAAATGGCAGGGGTACGAAGCCAAGAAGGATCGCACATGGGAGCCAGAAGAGAACATGTAAGAGTAGCATGCGCTGGCGATGCAGATTTTACTAACAATAATAGGGACGGCGCCGCAGATGTCATCGTAGAATACTTCGAGGAGATCGGCGGACGGCCAGAGCCGAAGGGTGGTCAGAAGCGCAAGGGTCGACAGTCTGGCGTCAAGTCAGAATCGGGTACACCTGCCGGCGCAAAGCGAGTGAAGCAGGAGAAGTCGTGGAGCCCACCTCCGGGTTCATGGGAACACGATGTCAGCCACATCGACACTGTGGAGGAGACCCAGGACCCTAAGACCGGCAAACTTGGGCGGTTCGCATACTTGGTCTGGAACAACGACAAGAAGACTCAGCACCCGCTGAAGCACGTATACTCGAAGTGCCCCCAAAAGGTGAGCTGACACGACATGTATCGCATGGGGATTTGCTAACGCGCAGCAGATGCTGCAATACTACGAAAGCCACCTCGTCTTCACACAAAATGACACCGTGAACGGTGACGAGGACGGCAACAATCTGATGATGAAGCACGCATATTGACGGCAACAAATCCGGTATCTGAAGAAGCAGCTTCCGTCGCAAGCAGCCCAGAACGCAATATCAGACATCGAGAGGCAAACATAATTCTGCGGACAAAGGCCTGGTGTACACAATTGCGCATTTCACCCCAATCTTGTACTGTTCTTCCCTTCTATTCGTTTGACTCGAATCTGTGCGCAAGATGCGTACTCGTCTCCTTGCTTGCGACATTCGCTTTGGATCATTGTCTAGGGTGGCGTTTCGAGGCCGGCTTTCAATATGGAGTTTGGTCTGCGCAAGTCTGCTAAAATGGATTTTAGTACGTTACTGTATAGTATATCAACATTCAGGTTCAATTGCTTCAATCACAACGCGCGCATCTTGAGAATAGTGAATAATGACTGTCTTGGATGTCACTGCGCAGTCGGTGGCATTAAAACATTCAAGAAGCCAGTGCTAGAATCTGCCTTAGTGGGCAATTAGTCGAGCATCGAACTTTGTACACTTCAGTCCATGGGCACTATGTCGTTCAACAGAGAAAAGGATACACAAGGCAGTGTTTGTGTTGTGTGTTGATTGATATTCAATTCATCTATATACGTTCCCAGCTTTCCCGGCCGTAACCACCTCTTCGTCGTCGGGTATTCATCGCCATTAATCCATATACAGCCATAGCAATGATTCCCTCTGTGCCCCAAGAGCTCAATAGCTCTAGTACTCCCAGTGTCCGGCTCCCAAACGCCGACGCAATGCCCAATCAAATGTTCGTGTGTCTCGTAACAATGTGTAAAGTCGAAGGGTGTCTTGTCTGCGTCTACGGCTCCGTCATGTCGCTCACGCTCGACGCTGTGCCGCCGACTGCCATGCGCGTTTGCAGGTAGTAGATGAGGTAGCCGATGAGCGCGATGAGGATGAAGAGGATGAGGACGATGAGGAAGATGACGACGTTGCGCTTCATGGTGGCGGTTTGGTGTATGGGCGTTGGGTGGTTGGAAGGCGGTGGTAGTTGAGTTGAGAGCTTTGTGGTGTGTTCGTGTGAGATGGATGTATTTCTATTCAAATTGTTAGCAACGCAACAGCAAAGCAGTATGCAAGAAGAACGTACCTCTCAAACGTCGCTCGCAATCGTGGTTGTTGAAGCACAGTCGTAGGTCCAAGCGCGTATCGTCCTGACAACCTTCAGATGAGTCTGACTTCAAACTTCAAGTCTTCCTTCGAAAAAAAGATGCTGCGATGATTCAATGGTAGTACAGCAGGAGTAATATTCAGCCAAGATGCATGATCGGAATGCGACGTGAAGCTACTTTTGTACAGAGCATGGCGGGGTTCGTGCGTTGCGTGTCGGTGGTTGGGTCGCGCCAGCCTCGTCGGCCTGCCAGCCACGCGCAGAGGCTGGATGCTACATGCGAAACGTTAGGGGTCAAAATCTTGCTTGGGAGATTGGTGGAAAACTATTATGGTGATTCGGACGAGATAAAGCAGGATTCGAGGACTTTTGAAGTGACCATAGGTGACGCGCGTGGTGTTGGAAAGTGGGAAGGAAGGCGCGGTGTCAGGTGAGCGGGGCTTACGTAGCGCTAACCTCACACTGGACCTCTTGCGAAACCATGTTCTACACTTCCTTTACAACCATTTTGCTACTCACTCGCACTTGACAGTGTATCACTTGGGTTGGTCGTCCGTGAGTTTCAGATATCCGCATTTGCCAGCTCGTGCCCTTTCATCACGTTGCATCTTACATCGAAGCCTTCAGCTGCATAGCCCTGCGAAATTGTTGGTCTTTTCTATACGGCCCTGAGCCTCACCAAGCATGACAAGAGACGGCAGCTCAGTCGCAGCAGACGTTGGTCGAGCCTACCAAGATTTCCAAGTAGCGCATCTGTGCGATTGGTGCAGCAACATCCTGATCGACCAGCGAGTTCGCAATGGAAATAGGAAACACCTGCACTCCTGCGTTGGTGGTTGGCGGACATTTGAGCAGTTTGAAGTAGGATCAGAGGCTTCATGTCCGATTTGTTTGACCGTGTACCTTGCCGTACAACGATACGACTTTGTTGATCGGAAGGATGCAAAGTTCAAAATGGACCTTAGCTATGATGGGGTTGGTGGACGACCGCCACGAATTCTGATATGGGAAATGAATGCGCCGCGGCCCCTGCAGTGGGTTTTCGAGCTTCTCCCTTTGTCTGACAAGGCTGCTGGAAGTTCTCACCGTGTTGAACCTTATGGGTATCCTAGGAACAGCGCGGATCCCATGGTCGCATCCCTTGTCAAGTCCTGGCTATATGATTGTTCTAGACAGCATAAACTGTGCCGACATCGATGCGATGAATCCTATCGTCCGCCGCGGCTCATCGAGATCGCTGAGGACCACATCAAGGTCGTGGATTCGAACGAGCTGGAGCCTGGAGTATCTTACGCTACGCTCTCGCATTGCTGGGGAGTTAGCCCAACGTTTCTGACCTTGACGGATCAGAATTCACGCCGTCTTCACGATCGAATACACCTCCATGAGCTTCCCAAAACATTCCAGGACGCTGTGCTCTTGTGTGAACGATTGGATCTGCGATTCTTGTGGGTTGATTCACTGTGCATTTTGCAAAAAGGCGAAGGCAGCAAGGAAGATTGGCTCAAACATGTGGTAGAGATGCGGGATGTATACCGAAACTGCTTCGTGAATATCGCCGCTAGTCATGCTACCGGTGCGAATGAGGGGCTATACACAGAACGAAACTTGCTCAACATAAGACCCTGGTGCGTACACAGCAGCGGAGATGGCGATGTACCATATGGGGACTTTTCTTTGGTGCAGAGGACGATTTCCGAACATAGCTGGGAACAAGATCCACTCAACACACGAGGATGGGTGTAAGTAATCAACGATGCTGTCCTGGAATATACTGATTCAGGGTCGCTTTGGCCAACAGATTACAGGAACGACTTCTCTCGCCCCGCGTAGTTTACTGGACACATGATCAGGTTTTCTGGCAATGTTCGTCGCTACAAGCCTGCGAGACATATCCCTGCGGCTCATCCTTCAACCCCATTACACGTCTCCGTTTCGATATCCCAGACACTGGTGGAGTCCCACATCGGGGTTCGAGCACCTGGGAGTCTGCAGTGCAAGATTACTCAACACGACGACTCTCATACCCGAACATAGACAAGTTTCCGGCCATTGCTGGCGTAGCACAGGCTTTTGCAAGTCTAACCAATGATGAGTACATCGCTGGCTTCTTCAAGAAGACGCTACCACAAGCACTCCTTTGGCAACATGCCTATCCATTGCTGAAAGCAACTCAACCAGCATCGGGTAAGTATCGCTGCCCGTCCTGGAGCTGGGCAAAAACGGATATGCCAGTTGAGCTGCATGCAGGCTCGTTAAAAAACTCGGGCGTCGCGAGAGTTGTGGACATCAACATTGATCCTGAAGACCCGCAAAATCCTTTTGGAAGATTGAAAGACGCAAGACTGGAGCTACAGGGTTGGGTCGTTCCTTTTCACTGGTTGGCGCCAGATCCCACGGCCGTCGAAGAACAAGACCCATCTGTTGTTCCTGGCCATTGGGACGATTCTATTGAAACAAAGCCAGTACGGAATCCATCGCCAATCTCCACCAATGTAATTGGACACGAATTGGTTGCCCGAGTCATAACGTTCGATTTTGCCGCGTACCTTTATGAAGATGAAGAGGACAGCTATGTGATGCCAATAGAGACCGACAGCGGCAGACATGAAATACGCGGCTTGATTCTCCGAAAAATTGTCAACGGAGGGCAGAGTGTGTACATGAGAGTCGGTAAGACGAAGCTCTTCGTCGCGAGAGGTCACCCGCACCCGACGATTATGGAGCATTTCAAGCAGATGCCGAAAGTGAATATCATCCTCGTGTAAGACATTGTAGTCACGCGCTGTTCGCCTTCCCCTCCGCTACCGTGGACCGCTTCAACTACTCCCAGAAGAACTCAATCCTCCTCGAGCAGATATCCCACCAGCTGCATGGGCTGCTCGCTCCGCTCAGCCAGGTCTTCAGCCACTCCCAGCATAAAGTTATCTCTGAAGCTCTCGTTGTTCTTAAGCTGCGTGGACCATCCAGCATCTTCGTGATCAACAATTTCCGTGTTGCCCCAGTTGCGAGCCACAAAGTCCTCCAGAAACATCTGGTATCCACCGCCTTGTTCGCATTGCTGAAGCATCATTGGCGAGACCGTTGCTTCGGAGTTGGGCGCCATGTACACCCGAAAAAGCCTCTTCATGGCGTAATTCTGGAATGCGGGGGCGTCGAGACGTTGTTCGAGTTCGCAGGCTAGGTATGCTGCTTTGGCGCACCAGATAATGCTGTTCGGCTCGTGGTCCTTTAGCACATTCAGGTCGTAGTGATATTTCGTGTTCTCGAAGTCCAAAGCGTAGCCCTCGTGTTCTTGGTATTTGTGCGTGTGTAGCCATTGTAGGAAGAGCTCAAGGGTGAATTGTCTATCCAGTCGAGGTGAAGAGCTGTAAGGCTTGGGTCGCGTAGATCATCTGCGAAGAACGAAGATGCGCCCCGAAGTAGGCTACGCGACACGTACCACGGACCCCCGTTATCGCTCGTGATATGGATGAGGTCATTGCTTCGGAGGCTGAGCGCGTCAGTGGGTGTACCGCTTCGAACCGTCGTGGACGGACTTACCTCTCGATCAGGCCTTGGGAGTTGGTAACGTGGACTAGCTCATCTGTGGCCTCGGACCCAATCCCTAACATTGTGGCGTAGGGTCTTTTGCGCGCCATGCCGTACGTGATTGTGGAGTTGGACATGTGGTCAGAGGTGGTGTAAAGATGTGGGTGGCTTTGCGATTGTTGAACCCGAGTCTTCTGAGGTAAAAAAGTACCTAAGCTCGGTTGCTGGCTCTCAAGTAAAGGTAGGGCTCAAGTGAGGTCATCGGCGCAATACATCGTCGACTTTACTTTCTCGGTCGAGATTTGGTTGCCTTCACTTTCAATCTTGGGATGAGTCCCCATACACAAGTGACAGAAGTTTTGCGTTTATCTCTCCGCATTCGTGCCGCAGATACGCCTGTCGAAGCTTTCGTACAAAGCACCACTGCGAAGTGTGAGTGAGCGGTAAGATTGCCCATCTTCTTGCTTTGCTCCTCTATCATTAATTAGCGATTCGTGTCCGCTGTCCTCCTGTTGCAAGAAGCTGCTGTCGGATTGTCAGTAGAAATCGCTCATGATACGGAGCCCCAGGTGCGGAGCCTATTCGTCTCAAGCTTATGGTGACGGTGTGGGTCTCCCTGAGATGTTCCCAAGTAGCATCTACGTCGAGGGTAATGCAAAATTCGGCTCTATCCCGTTCCATCAAATAATTGCTGGTCGGTATTCTGTCCTCCGTGAATTGTTTGCGAGTTCTTTCACAGTCCTCGTCAATGCCGTCCCACAGGTTCCATCCGTAGAACTTGATGTTGAAAGATGGCATTCGCCCTTGCAAATTGAACGTGAGAGTCATCTTCGTCATGGGCTTTCCTCTGATTGCCAAGTCGAGACGGTCAGGATCAGAAGAGTGTCCAAACAGGTAGCATGAGCTGGGCCGTCCGTTTGCTATCTCCCGGAGAGTACTATCCCGTAGTAGGCCTAATAACGAGCGAGGCAAGTCCGTCCTTTGACTGGTTTCACTTGCCAAGACCTCGTGCCGAGCGTCCGGGGACCGGGAATTCGATTGAATGAGTTGTTCTATGGTAGCAATATCCGCCGAAAGGAACAGCTTATGCGCGAGTTCGAGAGGGGGGGTCAGCATCGTCAACATCAGTGTTTGACTGCCATTCGCGCCAGCTATAGTGCGTGGCACCATATTACAATACGTCTGTTCAACGTAGATGGTTCTAGAAGAGAATGAAGAAGCTTTGTCTTGCGGCAGTGCCCAGATCTTCGACTCGACTCTGCGAACATACTGGCCGCGCGACCCTTCTGCGTAGAGTGGGATGCATAGCAGAATTACTCGCGTCGTGGCATTCGACCTCGGAATGGTAAGTATCGATAGGCAAGCAACTATTGTTGAGTTTTTGAAATTTTTCATGATAGGCAAGCTGATCTGTATTCCACGATTCGTCAAGACCAGCGGAACACCTTCTTTTTGGTGTGACGAAAAGAGGGACGAAGGACTTTTTGAAAGCCTTTCATATGCAACGAGCATGTTCGCTGGATTGTACTGGCGCTCTAGGGTCTCCACGGGCCCATACCACAAGTTCTCGAGGCTCCCGAAGGATGGTACTTTTGCAAGCATATTTTCGAATTGGCCAGGAGATTGTGCCAGGAGTCCTCCGGAACAAGACGAACCCATGTTGGAGACGCTGTTTGACCACACGAACAACGTATAGTCTTCCTCTTCTCTCATGATAGCCTCTTGCAGTCTTTGAAATGCCCTGGACCCTTCACCGTACAATAACGGCATATTAATACGGAAAATACCCATCAAGCAGTATGCCTCGTCTTCAAGGCGGGTCGTTATTCGATGAGCGGCCCATGACATCCTTTCCGCCACATTACAGCTTGCGAGATCTTCGCCTTGCAATACTCTCAAGCTTATGCCTGTGATGTTTGCGATTTGCTTTTGCCGACTGAGTCTGGTGCCGATTTCGCTCCAGTCTGCGGCATAGAACTCGACAATCGGAGGTGCAATAAGTTCCTGTAACGTCCAACCGCGCTTGAACCATTTCGAGGCTAGAAAACTACTAAGGTTATTTCTTGAAGGGACATCGGCGATATGAGCGTAACAGACGTTCGAGTCTTCGTACCACCTGTACATTGAGTTGATCGCCTCGGATAACTCTGCGCTCGAGGTCTTATCTATGCAGCACGTATCTATCCAGCAAAATAAATAGCCATCTTCGGCTGCCTTCTTGCAGCAGCCTACAATTTTGGCGTATCCTTTCTTTTCAGAAGCTGTTCCTGATTGCATGTCCTGCAGTGTGACCTCCTCCTCACCCCAAGTGTGGGACAGTATGACGTACTCTGGGAGTTCGCGTTGGAGGAAGAGAGTGATCTCGAGGGTTGTCGTGTGTATCAGCCTCATTGCGTCCACGTCAAGGCAGGCGAGAGCGGCAAGGCTGAGGCGCGAAAAGTCAAGCACTGGGCGAACGACAACGCTCTGGTAGAGGCAATGACGTTAAGAGAGAACAAAAATAGACCTCGTAAGCCCAGCTCAGCGTGATCTAAGCATGATGGGGAAGTGCTGAAGGTTCCGATGTTACTGTTGTACGAGGCAGGCGGGAGAGACTTAGCGTATCAGCCAGTCCGGAACGGGCTAGGATGGAGATGGCCAACGAAAGCCACCTTGCTTTCGGATGCGGATGCTACACTCACGAACTTCACTGCGCTCGACATTTGATAAGCGGAGGGCAATGTGTGGCTATTCTTCTCCGTGATTCTCCATTTGACATCGCAAGCACCGTAGCCCGATAGCACTGCTGCATTGCGTCGACGCGGTGAAGTCGTCAAGCAGCTCTAAATCTTGCCCCGAACCCCCTGGCGCAATCGAAGATTAAGGGGAATCGCTGATTCTCGTTCCAACCGAGACTGAAGCTCGAATTTGTCACCTTAGACGCAATACAAGATGTCCAAGGAACCAACCATCTCACAACCCTCCAATGGCCCCTTCACACCCCGCATCATCATCCACGGCGGCGCCGGCAACCTCACCAAGCACACCGTCCCACGTCCCCTCTATGACGCTTTCCAAACATCCATGCTTTCCATCTTAATGTCCACCCAAAAGTTCCTCTCAAACCCCGGTACCACCGCCATCGACGCAGCCACGCACGCCGTGTCTCTACTCGAGAACGACGCGCTGTACAACAGCGGTCATGGTGCGGTGTTTACTCGCGCAGGACGCAATGAGCTTGAGGCCAGTATCATGGTTAGTAATGGGTACAGGAAGAGAGGCGTGGGTGTCATGATGTTGCGGCATGTAAAGAACCCCATCAAGCTATGCAGGGAGCTGTTGATCAGAGGCGAGAAGGAAGATGTCGGCGGCGCACAAGAACATCAGCAATACAGCGGTCTTTACGTCGAAGAACTAGCTGAGAAGTTCGGTCTTGAAATAGTGGAGGAATCGTACTTCTTTACGCAAAAGAGATGGGACGAGCACAAGCGTGGGGTAGAAGAGATGGAGGTCATGGGCGGAGGTGTGAGTGAGTGGGAGAAAGAGAATTACATTCCTCTTGGTACTTGTGGCGCAGTAGTCATGGACAGCTTTGGTACGGTATGCGTTGCGACGAGTACGGGTGGTTTAACGAATAAGGTGCCTGGTAGGATTGGTGATACACCAACACTAGGCGCGGGGTTTTGGGCTGAGGAGTGGTATGAAGAGAAGAGCAACAAAATGATGTATGAGCGGCAGGGATTGGTGGCTTCCCCGATTGACAAGCTATCGAGAGGAGATATACGAGGTTTGGTGAGCGACTGTCTCCCATCGATAGCCAGTACCACCATCGCCCCAACAACAATTCACCCAACCCAAGAGAAACACGAGAACCCCTCCAAAATCCGCCACGCCCTCGCCCTCGGCGGCACCGGCAACGGCGACACCTTCCTACGCATGAACGCCGCCGCACGAACAGCCGCATACGCCCAATTCACACACACCTCGCTCGCTAAAGCAACTACCTGGATGGCCGGGTCAGGCGGCGAACTCCAGAAGTCTGCGGGTGAGCGGTGGGGCAGGACGCACGAGGGACCGGGCGGCATGATTGGTATTGAGGTTGTTGGCGATAAGGCGGAGGTTGTGTATGATTTCAATTGTGGGGGGCTGGTGAGGGCGTGGGTTGGGGAGGATGGAAGAGGGGAGTTTTTGATTTTTAGGGAGGAGGGATGGGAGAGTGGACCTGAGGGTTGGGATGAGGTGTTTAGATGAGAAAAATAATTTGCGCATGTGAAAGGGTCCTCGGGGAAGTGTGCTTGAATTGAAGGATGATGCGCATACTTTGGGCTGAATGTGCTTCGCCGATTGAAGTTCATGAAATGACCAGAGACATGATAAAAACGTCAACCGCAAGCTTCGGGACGAACTCAAGGACGTGATGTTCAGTTCTGTGAAGGCACAAGTCTAGTCAATATTGGTGTTGCGCGTCAGATGTCAAATATCGAAGGCGGAAAGGCCAAGACATGCGTCGTAGTCCTAAGGCTGAGCGTGCGCCACACACGCTACGCTTGTCATCACCAAGTGACAAGCGTCCCTCCACATCCTGCATATCCATAAGCACCACCCTGCTCTCTGCGCTCTTCAGAGCCATTCTTCCTACTGCCCTCGTACTCTCCCACACTTCACACAGTATGCCGCTCGGACTCAACAACCCGCTGCCCTCGTCCATGAGGAGTAAGTCGCACTTGTGCTGCTGCCATGCGCGTATGACGTAGACTGACAGCCACCAACAGGCGAGTGCAGAAAGACGGGCAAGATTCTGGCTTCGTTTGTCGACCCAAGACAGGCTTTTGGGCCGGACAAGATTATACCGCCGACTGTCCTTGCGAATGCAAAGGTGCGATTTGTTTCTCTCTATCTTGAAGCTTCCGGGTGTCCCGCAATGTGCCCAGCGCCGAGGCTATCATATATCCCACACCACCACGTACTGACTGAAGATGCTATATAGGGCCTTGCAATCCTCACAGTCTTCAAGGCCGGCTTCCTCGGCACCGCACGCTTCGGCTCTGGCGTCGTGGTCGCGCGCCTCGCAGACGGATCATGGTCGGCGCCCACAGCCATCGGGACCATTGGCGGCGGCTTTGGCGGACAAATAGGCTTTGAGCTGACCGACTTCGTCTTCATCCTCAACGACGCCTCCGCAGTGCGCACCTTCGCCCAGGCCGGCTCCCTCACCCTGGGCGGCAACGTGTCCATCGCCGCCGGGCCCGTCGGGCGCAACGCCGAAGCCGCAGGCGCAGCAAGCTTAAAGGGCGTGGCAGGCATATTCAGCTACAGCAAGACAAAAGGCCTATTCGCAGGCGTCAGTCTAGAAGGAAGCGGCATAATCGAGCGCCGCGACGCCAACGAGAAACTCTACGGCCGCCGCTGGACCGCCCGCGAACTCCTCAGCGGCCAAGTGCCCCCACCCCCCGCCGCCGAGCCCCTCCTCCGCGTCCTCAACTCGCGCGTCTTCTCGGGCGTCGGCGGCGCCGCACCCTCCAACGACGCAATGTACAACGACATACCCGTATACGACGACTCGCACGACAACGTCGTATGGCAGGGGCGCCGCGGCTCCGCTATGGGCGAGGGCGTCCGGCGCGACCGCACGGGCAGCATGGGCACCGCAGACGACGAGTACACGTTCCGCGACCGCCCGCAGCGCAGCTCTACGTGGGCCGACGACGTGTACGACCGCCAGCCCACGTCTGCGGGCGGCATCAACCGCTCCAACACCACGCGCGCGAATCCGCACGAGACGTTTGACACTTTGGGCGCCTCGCGGAGTCGCGCGAACACGTTTGACGACGCGTATGGGAGTAAGCCTGGCAGACCGACGGCGCCGAAACCGGTGTTTGGCGCGAAGAAGGCGGGACTGGGGAGTGATCAAGCGATTGCGAAGTTTACGTTTGATGCGGATCAGCCTGGGGATTTGGGGTTTAAGAAGGGCGAGGTTATTACGATTTTGAAGAAGACGGATAATGAAACGGATTGGTGGACGGGGAGGGTGGGGGAGAGGGAGGGCATATTTCCGAGTAATTACGTCGAGACTGTGTGAGGTTGGGATTGAGGTTGAGATTGTGTAGCGCTCTGCTTTTGTGTTATGACCAACAATACCCTTTACGATTTTCCTTCGATCTTGGCTCGATTTTGTACAGAGTTTCGCGCGCACAGTCAGTGGCTATGGATTTGGTGAGAGTAGTTGGATTCGAGGACGTGGTGGGTTTCTTCATGCCCACAGATCGAACCACGCTGCTCATGTATTTGTACCAAATGCGTGACAACGTCCTCGCTCCATTCTAACGTGCAGAGAGGGAAATCGCATTGACGTTAGTCTACCTCCAAGTCATTTCTACACCGCACTATAGCAGGCCGGCCGATCTACTCCCTCACGAGACGTCTTGAATCGCCAGTTTCTAGATGTCTAATTTACATCCGCAACACATCAGTCTTCCCCAGCTTGGTCTCACAATTTTCTGATCCGTACAGTACTTCCACGAATGACATCTCATTGCATAGCGGTTAAGTGCTGATAACTACGTTCTGGGTCTGTGGCTGAAAACTAGGTGGTAAGACGTGGAGGACGAGTGCGGCGTATTCATTTTAGGTGGTCTTGAGAGACTGCTAGGATATGGCGAGATGGAGAGTGCACGTCTAAATTGTGAGGTCAAAGGTTTGGTATTTGATCTGATCTGATGCCAGCGTGCTTGTATCACTATAGCTCTGTAAGGATGAGCCATTTCGGCAGACAGCAATCAAGATCCGGCAAGTGAGCACTCACTCCTCCATCGACTCAATTGCCTGCCTGTAACCGTGAAATACCCACATCCCATGTCCACATCCCTTATCCCCGTATCCACGTCCACAACCCCGCACCTACCCATCACAGTAACACAGGCACAACTCACTACAAGTCTTGCCATTCATGAAGGTCCAGCACGCACGGCTCTCGCACTTCGGCTCGCAGTCCGGGCATTTCTAATTCACATTCATCAGTCACTTTCCCTCTCAACAGTAAGAACGCGTTACGTTACCTTGAGGCAGTCCTTTTTGATCTGGGAGCACTTCTTGCACGCGGTGGCGAGGGCGTTGAAGGACTGTTGGGCGAATTGGATAGATGTCTATGTAGGTGGGGTGATGGGGGCCTTACGGTGTCGTCGGTGGGTGTGACGGCGTGGTTTTGGGGGATGGCGGTGGAGGATGCGAGGAGGGGGGTGAGGGTCTTAATTTTGGAGCTGAGGTGGTGGTTGTTCGTGTGGACAGAATTGATTGATGGAGATGGATGGTTGAGGGAACGAGAGGTGGGTGAGCGTGTTGATGGAGGATGGAGGGGGAGCACTGCTTATATAGTATCGGGAGGCCTAGAATGACGGTGAGCGGCGGAAGGCAGACGCAATGGGCAAACGCGGACAGTTGTGGGGCCCGAGTGCTCTCACTCATATTCCTGGTCGAGATTGGTGAGTACATTTGTTCGTCGTTTGCGTTTCGGACCGGTGCTAGCCCTAATCACATCGATGTACAGCAAGTGTCGAAGCGTTTGCCTCACGTGCTCATCAGGATCACAGTGAGCTCACTTGGTTGCTATGAGTTGCCGTCTACCTCACGGCTCTCACAATCATACTCCTTACAGTACCACAACAAACACCGTTCACTAAACAGCTTCACTCCACCGTTACATATGTCCAGCACACATCTCACCTGCATTTAGCGCGGCAACTGTCTCCTTTGCAATACCATTCACCGTGGTTGTCTTCCCTCTTGAGAAAACGAGCTTTCAAGTATTCTATTATAGTTTTACTCAACTTGAAAACATATCTAGCATGGCGTGATAATACTATGAGAATGACTGGAACATCCAATCGCTTGAATTGAAGAAGGAAGAGAAGAATTTGGACTTGCGGCGGCGTCGGCGGAACAGTGGCAGTGCTAACAGCATGATGATGAGAGAATGTACAGGTACGATAGAAAGCAGATTTCCCAAAGGAATTCTGGAGCGAACATATGTTGATTAAGGGAAGTGGGTGGTAGATTGCATGAACGGACGTCGAAGAAGTTAGAAGTCGGAAGGTACTCGTCAACTTCAACCCCTCGGGCTCGATGGTTTTACGAAGAGTTCTTTGCGCGGGCCCCTACAATGAGATTCTTCCGCATCTTTTCCTAAATTCGCGGAGAGATCCTCCAACACACTCCAAGCTCTTTTGCGTTGATATGAAGCATGCGGCGAAACTGGTGAAGTTTGCGCAGAATATGTGCAGTCGTTGGTGAGCCGAGTACGGGTGGAGCCATCAAGATGCATTTTGTAAACCCTATTCCTTGTGTGATCTGAAGACTTGAAAGGCTTGTAACCAAAGCATCGAATGGTGCCCGAATTTTAATGTTCACGACACCTGTTTCCTGGCAGAAGAGTCAGTGAAAGTGTCCTGGCAAGTTCGTGGTGAGTTTGGGATGGTCGCACGAACTCACGTTCCTCGCCTATTCCCGAGACCAGTTCCGATCGCTAGCATACAAGCGCAGCTATACTAAAATGGCAGGTACACATTAGTCTAATCTTCAGAGCTACCCCTCTTCAACGGCTATGACGCTTATTGGTATATGATCCCTAGTTATTTTGGACCAGTACGTAAATCATTCAACATAAAAACGCAGGACAAAGAATCAGTCGAGCCTGCGTTCGCGACTTCAAACATAATCCTTCATACCCATCACGACCATGACGTGGCAAGACATCGCCAAATCGAAGCGCGAAGCTATACTCACAGCCATACCTAAAGAATGGCACATATCAAACTCGCCCTCTGTCGAAGATCAGCCCGACGTCACAGTCTTTGTTGAGCAGTATTTGAGTAAAGAAGAGCTTGCTATCACCGCCTGTGGCGCGGATCAGATAGCGCAAAAATGTGGCTCCGGAGAATGGACAGCGGAAAAGGTGACACGAGCCTTTTGCCATCGTGCAGCTATAGCACACCAGCTATTGCATTGCTTACACGAGATATTCTTCGATGCTGCCATCGAAGACGCAAAGAAGCTCGATGCGTACTACGCCGAGAACAAGCGCACAAAAGGACCACTGCATGGTGTCCCGGTGTCTCTGAAAGATCAGTTCCACGTCAAGGACGTTGAGACAAGCATGGGGTACGTGGGCTGGATTGGGACCTTTGAGGGCAAGAAAGGCACAGGGAAAGAGAAAGTGTATGAGAGTGAGATGGTGACGATGTTGAGGAATGCTGGGGCGGTGCTGTACTGCAAGACCAGTGTACCGCATACGCTCATGAGTGGGGAGACTGTGAACAATATCATCGGATATACGCTCAACCCTAAGAATAGAAACCTGACAGCGGGCGGGAGCTCAGGCGGCGAGGGCGCCCTCATTGGTATACGAGGCTGTAAGCTCAACGTCTTTCATTTCAATGCGGGAAGATGTAAGCTAATGGCGACCAGCACCGCTCGGTCTCGGTACTGATATCGGGGGCTCGATACGCATACCTGCTGGCTTCAATGGTCTCTACGGCCTCCGTCCTTCCGTCGGCCGCCTTCCGTATCATGGCATGGCGAACAGCATGGACGGCCAGAACAGTGTCCTATCTGTCGTCGGCCCGCTTGCCACGAACGCAGCCTCATTGCGTCTCCTCACACAGGCTATCCTCGACCAGAAGCCTTGGGAATCCGATCCGATGGTCCACGAGATGCCATGGCGTTACATGGAGGAGAACTCGATCAACGAAAACATACAAGACGGACGAGGTATGCAAAAGAAGGGAGGAAAGCTGTGTTTCGGGGTGCTGAAGACAGATGGCGTGGTGAAGCCCATGCCACCCGTGCTGCGCGCCATCGACGAGCTCGTGTCCGCGCTAGAGAAAGCAGGCCACGAAGTCATCGAATGGACACCCCCATCCCACAAGACGGTCAACGACACCGGCTTTAAATCGTGGCTTTTCGATGGTGGTGCCGATGTAAGAGCTGCGTTCGCATTGTCAGGCGAGCCAATGGCCGAGCAAGTCAGCCTCTATGAGTCGCCAAAGGAGGAGTATACCGGCAGCCAAATAGCCGCTACAAATGTCGAGCTGCGGAGCTTGAAGAAGCAATATCTGGACTACTGGAATAGTACAGTAGGGAAGACTAGTACTGGTCGTCCAGTCGATGCAGTCATATGCCCTCTTGCACCGTTCCCAGCGGCAAGGCCGAAGAAGTTTGCATACTATGGGTACACGACCTGGGTGAATGCGCTGGACTACACGAGTGTTACCGTGCCAATTACAAACGTCGATAAAGCGGTTGACGTGCGAGATGAGGGACATACGCCTGTCAGCGATACGGACAAACAGATACAAGATGATTGTGAGTTGACTTATGTGACTTTCATCTACGAAATGCTGATACTGGATACCGTAGACGATCCAGAGATATACGACGGCGCACATGTGAGCGTGCAAATTGTTGGGAGGAGGCTGCAAGAAGAGAAGATGCTGGCCATCGCGGCGCACGTTGAGGCGCTGCTTGCCCATGGACAATGATCGCATACGTAGTGAGCAGATTTATCGGCTACTCGGTCCTGAATTTATGCGCTACGCTCACAAGGCGGTCCTTCTTCACTTACAATGTGTGCGACTCCAGTTGCTATGGATCGTCAGAACGCCGAACGTTTCATCTTAACGTGTTTCGACACTAATGTTGATTAAGTGTGGACCACGCTACCCCGCATAACAAGGTATGGTGTTGAAATCTTGCCCCAATCACAAGCATTTGGTCGAGTCAAGCATCCCAAGCACGACCAAGCTTTACAATCAACTCCCGGGAAGCTTGTCAAATGTGCCGTCACGCATGAGAGCACTAGTCATCGACACTGGCTCGGTATTGGGTGATGTAGCTCACAACCCACTGAAAATTCCGGCGCTTCCAGTACATCTGCCTAAAAACCTCATCTTAAGGCTGTCTGCCGAGATGTGATTCTCCACTAAGATGCGCAACACGGCCCTTTGCAAAGGACCATGCCCTCATCAGAGATAGACGAGGAGGTGTCAGGTGGATCGCTTTGGCCTTTTGATGACGTGAACAATCTGGCGTCGCGCGGTATGAAAAGCCAATGTTTCCACGGATTTTGTAGATGTTACATTTCGAACGCTGCGCTTTGTCCATCAGTTAGTCCTATCTTATCTGCAGCAATTCGTCGTCATGAAGGCAACAATCCTCGCCGCCATCGCTGGCTCAACTTTGGTGGCCGCCGCACCAAGTCACATCTCGCCCCGCGCCTCAAAGGTCAAGTACGCAGGTGTGAACATAGCCGGTTTCGACTTCGGGTGCTCAATCGATGGAACATGTTCCTTGACAGGAACGAACAAGCCCTTTAATGTCGCCCAAGTAGGAAATGGGATCGGGCAGATGAATCACTTCGTCAAGGACGACTCGCTCAATACTTTCCGTCTTCCCGTCGGCTGGCAATTTCTGCTCAACAATCAACTCGGTGGCAAGCTGGACGCCAACAACTTCGCCCAGTACGATAGCCTCGTGAAAGGGTGCCTGAGCTCTGGTGCGTCGTTGTGTATCCTCGACATCCACAACTATGCTCGATGGAACGGCCAGATTGTTGGCCAAGGTGGACCGGCCGATGCGCAATTGGCAGACGTATGGAAGCAGCTGGCACAAAAGTACGGCAAGGAATCCAAGATTGCCTTCGGTGTCATGAACGAGCCCCATGTAAGTTATGTTCTGAGTCTGAACAATCCGCCGACTGACACTGTGCCTAGGACATTCCAGACATCAGCAGATGGGCTCAGACTGTCCAGGGTGTCGTCACAGCCATTCGCGGAGCCGGTGCGGCCAAGAACATCATCCTCATGCCTGGTCAGGGCTTTACGAGCGCAGAAACGTTCGTATCATCCGGCTCGGCAGCAGCTTTGGCGAAGGTCAAGAATCCTGACGGTACCACCGACAACCTCATCATGGACGTACACAAGTACTTGGACAGCGACAACTCAGGGACCCATACCGAGTGCGTGAAGAACAACATCGACACTGCTTTCGCCCCTCTTGCGAAATGGCTCAAGCAGAATAAGAGACAGGCCATGCTGACGGAAACTGGCGGCGGTAACACGGCAAGCTGCCAGAAATATTTGTGCGAGCAGCTTCAATTCCTCAAGTAAGCGTACCCTCCTTGCTGATGAGACCGCTTGGCTAATAGTTGCAGTGCCAATTCGGATGTTTACCTCGGATATACAAGCTGGGCCGCGGGAGGATTTGATCAGTCGTATGAGCTCACTGAGACTCCAACGCAGAATGGTGGCTCGTGGACGGACACTTCGCTTGTGAAGTCATGCGTCGTAGGTTCATGGACGAGTTCTTAGGAGAGATTAGCAATTGAGGGGATCCCCATTAGCGAGTTGCGAGTTGCAACACGAGCTTATGGGGCACATGAATGCTGTGATTCGATCGCGGTATTGGTAGTGAGTCCATCAAGTTCCATAGAAAGCATTTATGCCATTGAGGCACATTCGAACTGCAAGATCACATCTTCTACAGCAATGACAACCTCTGCGCCTCGCAGCAAAAGTGAGTTTCTGACCGTGCGGTTTCCCATATGTCTGAAGAGGAAGCGTAGTGGACCATTTACCTTTCCCGGGCTTAGATTGAGAGTCACACTATTGATTTCCTCGCGTGGGATGGACGTTTTGTATACATCATGCTTGAAATTGACGGACTCTTTGATGCCTTGCTCCCATTCGTCTTGCGTTATCTCCACACGTACGAGTATAGCTTGTAAAGTCTCTTTGGCAGGACCGCAGTACCCTATAGTCTTCGTGCACCTCTTGCTGGCGGGAAGGTAGTGGCATTGACGGTACGGAGCGGCCACGGTTTGAGGGACGAGGGACGACAGATCGATGAGACGCCCAGGCCTGCCAGATAAGATGCTCAAATTTTTGCCTGCGGTTGGTGCTAATACTGGCGGTACGTCTGTGGAAGATGTGTCTGACGTTTGATCCTCCGATCGAGCAGCGTCTTGTGGTCGCTGGCAAATGTCTTTTTTGTCTTGTTGAGGTTGTAGGAGCGCCGTGTCGCTAGACAAGACATCAATTTCTCCGAAAGTATGTTGGTTCATCGAAGTGTGTGGTTGGCATTGAGAAGGGGGTGCGTCTGCAAATAAAGCAACGAGACCAAAGGTGTCAGCATGAGCGATATCGTCATCGCTATCATCGATAAGTGGCTTGGAACTTGAACGGTAGGAATTTGACGAAGATGGTACTACCATTCTGCGTTATACTGGCTGTTCTGAAGCGCGCGCTGTGTAGTAGCCATTGCACGAGTTTCCCCACGGCGAAATTGAAACAGGAGTAAATTGACTCATCCCAGGCGACTTTTGCGCTGGACGCCGAGCAGCAGGGGTTGGCTCGGACATCATGGGAGTCTTGTGCTCGTCCTTCACTTGCTTCAGTCATTTCGACACGACATGTGAGAGATCTACATCGGATGCTGTCACATCTTCTCTCAGAATCTCTTTCTTCACTGCCGTAACTGCCGAGATCCCTTGCAACATGGAAGGGTCTCGTTTCCCAGCTAGCAGATCCATGTGTATCTGGTCAAGTCTCGCCAATATCTCCGATAGCGAGACCAGTTGGGCTTCGGTGTTGCGCTCGATACGAGAAAACGTCGCAATGTTGATGCCGCTGAGGAACTGCTGTTTGCGCTAGGAATGTGTGCTTATGCGTTCGCGCAAGGCGGCTTGCTTGCCTGTGGTGAAGGCGAGTCAGTCGCGATATCGTGCGTCGTTGGTGTCCAAATATTTGTACTGATGCAGGACTTTTTTCACTTCGCGAAGATCGCTTTTGCACTCTCCTAGTCGGGCCTCCACCTCGCCTTGTTGTGTAGGTGAGAGGCGGTGGAGGGAGGACTGGGGTTTCTCGATTCGTCGTTCAACGTGAAGAGGAGTGACCTCATAGATTTGACTGTGTGATTTCTAAGATGGGCGCGCCCACGGTTTGTATAGTGACTTACCATCAGAGATGATCGACGCGAAAGCTTCTCCAGCGATCTGGCAGGATTTATATACGTTGTAGGCGTAGGTACCTACTAGAGCAATGTCACCAAGAGAAACCCCAAAACCGGCCATATCCAACAGCGTATGGGTCTGTCGAAGGGCGTGTGAGCGCCAAGTGCATGATCACGGTGGACAGTGATGTGTGTCGTTAGGTGGCAGCCCTGAGGCTGAAGCTGCATGGCGGCGCTGAGGGATAGCGCAGTCCTCCCACTTTCCGTTTGCCAAGAACAAGGTCAAAGTGTTATCACCAGTACAGAGAGGAGGAGGGCTTGAAGAGTCTGTTACCATCAGGCAGTTCTCGCCTTGAACACTCGGTGGTTCGGGAGGCCATGATCAAGAAGAATATAGGCCAGCACGCGTTCGGGAACATGACCAACATGAAAACGCTTACCGTACATAAGGATGCCGCACTTTGTTCTGCCACAGACTGAGTTACGATTAGTTGTTGCGACGGCCATGGTGGTGTTGACGCGCAGACGCGTCCACTTCATCAGATCCGCCGGCATCTTATCGATACAGCTAGTGCTCGATTTATGGACCCAGTCATGCAGCGAGGAGCACAGCCCAGCACTACTTGACAACCACGATGACATCGTTCGATAGACTGGTACTATTGGCCTAGCGGAAGACTTGCCCACGGCTGCACTGAGAATATGGCGTTACAGCTAGGACAGATGGGATGTGCGCAGCAAAGGCCTCCGTGACGTAAAGCGAGCAAAAGCTAGACAGTAGACGTAGAGAGCGCAGTCAAGGCACAAGTATCGCGTGACGAAACAGGCTTGTATACTCGCATTCTTCGACGACCATGCGCAACACCATCCTACTACTCGTTGTGCTACTGGGCAGTGGCGCAACAGCCTCCAACTATTTCCGCGAGCTATCAGACAGCAACTTTCAGCCGAACAATGCTTCGCAATGGGCATGGGTGTCCTACCAATCACCTTCAGTCGCCGTCCTGCCCGGTTCTTTCAATAGAACCATATTTGAGGCACCGCTCGATACCAAAGCATCTGACGAGAGTATCAGGAACGCGTAAGTCCGCAACTCAATACGTTCAGGCTATTCTGATCATGCTCAATTCGCTCCTTGCTCCCATTCCTCCCACTGACCCAGACTAGTTTCGCGTATTTGAACGGACCAGACTTCATTGCCTACGACGAGAAATTCTTTGACATACTTGGGCCCAATGCATCAGTGGAGCACCTACACACTTTGCCTTATCAGGTGCACGAAGCGTCATGCTACAATCCCTCGACGGGCAATCTATTCTTCGTAGAATGGGGCCCACCTGGCGGTGACAATGGCACACACAATTGGCAGTACCTCCTCAGAATTACCGAGAACAATACTCTGATCAAAATCCAAACTGACCCACCATTGTACAACGTCCATGGATGCGTCATCTACAACAACTCCATGTATGTTGTTACGGATGGAAGTCACAACGAGACAGGCAAACTAGCCCGTATCGATCCCATCACTTTCAAACAAGAGACCATACTGAACAACTATTACGGCCAGCCATTCATGGGCTTAAACGATGTGGACGTCGACCCTGCTGGCAACTTCTATTTCACAGATTCAATCGCAGGTGTAGCGGCTGGCTTGACACCCTGGTGGTATCCCACGAACCCCAGCGTGTACTTCGTCAACGCTACTACTATGCGGCCCAGAGCTGTCAAGGTCACACCAGGAAGCGCAAATGGGGTAGCTGTCGCGAAGAATATGCACGGCGAGGGACACACCGTGTATCTGGCCCAAACAAGCGTTTCTGATGGATACCCAAAGAACGTCGAGGACATATCCGGCGACCGCTCCTTGTATTCGTACACGACCTCTCCGCACTCTGAGGGACTGCTAAACAATCCCGTATTACTGAATAATCCTATCAGCTACTTCTACGATGGCGTCCGCGCCAGTAGGAACGGTTGGATCTTTGCAGGCGCAGGCGATGGCGTCGATGTTATTGATCCCGCCACGGGCCTGACGCTTGGGACGATTCGTTTAGGTGGGGGCAAAAATCGGGCGGTCAATCTCGCGTTCGGGAAGCATGAGATGTGGATAGTGGGAGCTGGTGGCGTGTGGCATGTCAAAGGGGTCAGAGATGAGTTGACAAGGGCGTGGTGAGAAGCCCAGGATATATCTCGACAGACTACACTTGGTAGTGAAGCATCAAGGAAGGCATCATGCGGCTGCAGTTCTCTGCTTGGTAAAGCAGCAATCGTGTCTTGCGAGAGACGCTCCAACAGCATGATAAGTTGCAAGGATATCAACAACATCGAAGTCCTGGATCAGCTGCATGATAGCATCGGCAGTTGATGTTGGAGTATCGCAGGCCACATTCTTTGACCACAGGTGGACATTCCCGTGTGAAGTTGACTAAGGCAACGTCATCAGATATTGGCTGCTCCCATGTTGTACTATCAAGACGTGTTAGAGATCAGAAGGAATGCAATTATTAATGATCATGGAACGATGCTGAGGGCTACGACGCACCAAGAAGTCGTCGGTAGACCTTGACATCGGCAGATAGCTTGCTTATCTCGCTACTGAGCTCATCTGCAGCTGCATTGAGCTTCTCGTCATCCATCGGCTCCAAGGCGTCCATGATAAACAAGACATTTGTTGTTGCGTCGCTGAGCGCGGTCCGAGAGCACTGGCGCCAGTTCCATAAGCGGCAAGTGACTCCAGCATTATCGCACCAAACAACTTCTCCGGGCTTCGGGTGGTCGGTGACCTCTTCTCCCCCGGACTTCGTGATAAATTTCTCGTCGCCCTTTGCACGAATAAGGAAAGGCGCGCCGTCATACTTGTCGAGATCCTCGCCACCAAGCGGAATCTGATGTTTGATGGAGATGGCGTTGTAGATATCAGTCAGACGGTTGATGCGAGGAAATCCAGCTTCTACACGGACGAGAAGAGCTTCCAAACTGTTCTTCGTCTTCTTGGGCTTCGCACCAAATGCTTTGTAGGCTTCGCGCCATGCAATAACATGTGGGGTATCGTTGATTGAGGTCGTCGCAAGTGCTGACTTTGCTGAGGCTTCGGCAGAAGATAAAAAAGTGTCGCTGACAGCGTGGCTGGGGTTGGCTGGAATGTTTGTGATGACCATAAGGAGTGCGCGATAATCGGGCCGCAATTGGAAGACTTCGGGTGCGACGCGCGCGTTATCAAGGTACTGGGACGGATCGCTGAAAGACGACATTGTTGTGAAAGTTCGATGCAGAGGATGTTGAAAGATGGCAGAAGTGGAAGGAGGGGCTAAATGTGCAACGCTGCGAGGATATGCTGCAAATGCGTCTTCGTGAAATTGCCATATGCTGATACAAACTATACCATGAGAGATCTACTTCCTTCGCCGTCTTATACCCTTACCATGTATTGTGGAACATGTATCTCATCCACCTATTGTGGGCTGTGGCTTACCTGTTGACAACAGGGCGTGCAATGGTCAAAATTTTCTTGACAAGCAGAGTCTAGCCCTCGCTAGATCAATAGCGGGGAGTGGTACCGAGCGAATGGAATATGCAAGATGCAGTTCATCAACGTTACTCAAAGCTCGACGTTCGATGTTAGCATGGTGTAGGTCTTGCGTTTGAAGATGACTACGACTGCAGATGTGGGATGTGAGCTACGAAGTACTTGACTAGCGCGGACACAGACCAGGGCGTCGGCAGCGGCTGCTGTCTCCTTTGCCGCACCACAAGCAGGAAATCATCAAGATATCCAACAACACTGCGCCCACTGTACGCGCCTGTAACACACAGTCCCAGGATAGACACTGGACTCCTTGGAAGAAGCTTCAACGCCTCCAAGCTCGGTACAATCGCGGCCATTATGTCCAGCTCATCGCTCACCAAGCCGTCGTCTGGCCCGAACTTTTTCGACCTGCCACTCGAGCTTCGAGACGTAATCTACGATCAACTGTGGCGTTTGCACCCTGTTCTTCTCAACAACAACTCGCGCTTTGCCGATGTGCACTTGTGCTATGAAGGCTCGTACCAGGTTCCTATGGACCGCACGTCGGTCATGATTTGCGCCTTAGCCGCCCTGAACAATCGGAAGTTTCCACCAGGGTTGTGGGCAAGCAAGAAAATACTCCAGGAAGCACTTGACCAATTTGCCAGACGAGCGGAGTGGTTCTGGTGCGAGAATCCCGAGATTCCGAAACAAACGTGGCTATCGACCCTGATACATGACTCGAAGGTCCGAGACATGACTGTGTTTCTTGACGTTTTCGAGCCGCCTTGCGGAGCATGCTCTGGTGAACGACACTCTGGTGAATGGCGCCTCGACGAGGAGCTGAATGAGGTGGTAGCTGCTATGGTAGATGACGGAATGGATGGGCATGGGATACGACGTCTACGCATTGAAGGATTTACGGAGATCACCAACATGAAGGACGAGTGCGAGGAGGCCTTGCGGTTAGCACGGCTCTTTTGGCCGGTTTGTCAAAGAGCAGAAGCTGAACATCTCGAGTTGAGCTTATGGCATAATGACCCGGAAGGGCCGCGATTATACGATGTTGTTGGCGAAGGACTAGACGTCAGGGCAGTTCTTGCGAGATAAGTTGAGGCTGCTGTGCTGGCATACTTGACATGATGCTTGCTCAAGAAGCGCATCACGTTCCGTCAGCCGTGGCTACCGATCTCCACGAACTCAGCATAAGACTTGCAAGACATCGCGAATGATGAATTACAACAATGGTCCTTATCTGCAAAGCCATACTCCTGCTAGGTCGACCACGATTGTGCCCTCGAGGCAACTGTTTCGATCTAGGCTGCTAGGCATCAGCCGCTCGCTCGCCTAGCACCAACGAATTCGCTCCATACACCGCAATTCGCATCTCGAACAAAAGCATAAAAGGTGCACCAACCGCGCCAGCTTCTCCAAACAATCTCATCTTATTCCATCATCCAAAGGAAAAATCACCATAAGCCTCTCCCGATCCTCAAAAATGTCAAGCCCACAACCCCACATCACAAAACAACCACCCTCCCCCTTCCTCGCCCTCCCCCTCGAACTCCGCGAAACAATCTACCACAACATGTTCCAATCCCAGCGCTTCCTCCACGCCTCCTTCCCACCCCGCGCCCCCTCCACAAACCCACTCACCACACCCGCCTACCACCTATGCGACTCCCTCCTACGTTACCGCCTCGACGACACGCTTGGCAAGCCCCAC